>JGI26273J51734_10000718_pt1 | contig 17880 bp, 1 predicted proteins | sample SaaInlV_125m_DNA_FD_51734 | JGI IMG/M metagenome (IMG submission 51734) | reverse complement strand
CGCCCTACGAAGCGCCGAGCCCGCCGCGACCGCCGTGGAATCCCTTTTCCGAGTGCCTCAACACGTGCGAGGGCAATCGCGTGCTCCACGTGGACGATACCAAGTGTCGCGATGGTGGGAAATCGTCGTTCCTCCCAACGCTCTGCGAGTACTCGACCCACTGCCGCAACTGCGGCTTTCGGGAGCACACCAATGTCATCGTCTCGGACGATTCGTGCCCGAGCTCCTTGAATGGCATCTGCGAGGACGGCGGCACCGGCTCGAGCTTCTTTGCCGAGACCGCGCTTGGCTACGGCGGCGTCACGCACCTGTGCGGCCTTGGGACGGATTTCACCGACTGTGCCGAGCACGGTGCACGCACCGCGCAGGAGATTGGGTACGACTCCTTTCAGGGCGTTACAAACGTTACGCGACCTGTGCCACCGCCACCCATGCCCAACGAACCACCTCCGCCATCACCGCCGTTGCCACTCGTGTCCGCGTGCACCGGTTGCCGTGCGTGGTTTGTCAAAAACGAAGACGAGATCAACACAGCAGGATGGAACAAGCATGGACGCTACGAGTTCAAGAGCACCTGCACTGACAGAGTAGAGGCGTGCAATGTTCAAAAGGCTGCATTGGAAACGAGCTTGGGTACCACAGTAATCGAGCTGTGCTCGGACGGCGGCGCAGGGTCGCACTCGACACTCACAGACGCCGATCTGGATTCTCTGGACGATGATCGCGACGGCAGGGGTGTGCGCTCCTATTATACCAGCGAGACGGGTGTCCCCAAGCTTGAGTTTGCGTGCGACTATGGAACGCAATGCGTACACAAAAACGACGAAACGGTCTACGATTTGGGGTACCGCTCTCCGTGCGGCACGGATCAGCGCCCTCGCGATACGGTTGCTGACCCCGAATGTGCCGATCAGCTTGGTCGAGCCACGGGTGAGTGTCGCGACGCGTGCTGGGTGGATACAACTGGCATCGCACACTTTGACGAGGAACGTTTCAATCCCGACATACTGTCAGGAGCGCTTGCATCTGACAAGCGATGTCACGATGGTGGACTTCGTGCCGTGTCCAACAAGTGTCCGTATGGAACACAGGCGTCACGGTGTGGCCCCGGTCGACCAGTAGCGTATCACAGACATGTACCCGAAGCGCAGAGCAACCGTCGGCTTTCCGAAGATGGATCCCGCGATTGGCTCAACACGCCTCTCAACGGGCGCGAGGTGCCCCAGGGCTCACTGGAGCTGCGATACACGCCACCGCCTCGCCCACCGCCACCGCCGACCACGTCCCTTCCGACCGCAGCTCCCGGGGTCGTCGCCACCCACTCGCCACCACCACCTCCGCCGTCTCCACCGCCGTCGCCGTACCCACCACCACCGCCACCCTCGCCGCCGCCACCCAAGCCGCCCGCCTCCTTTGATCAATGCGCGTGCAGTTGCTTCGCTCAAGATTCGACGAGTAACGAGGGCACACGCATGGCCGGCTGGTCCGACCTCGCCGTGCGCGCCCGCGCCACGAGCGTCGTGTCCACGGCCGTGCTCTACCGCGCGCACGCCGTGATCACGCGCGGCCGTGCCATCACCACCTCTGGCAAGCTGTGGATCAATGGTCAAAGCAACACCATTGGTCGCTACGTCCATTCGGACGCCACTCGCGCACGGGTGGCGCACTTGGTCTCGGGCTGGAAGCAAGACCCCGCCACGGGGCAGGCGCTGCTGCTCAGCAGCAATCCGCTCAAAGAGGCCTACCTAGGCCACAAGCCGTGGTGGTGGGAGGACTACTATGGAGTCTCCAGCGCGCAGCGCGCATGGAGCGTGCTGCCCAATTCGGTTGCGGGTGCCGAGGCCATTCCCTTTTGGCGCGACCTGTGCGCCAGCTTGTGCATGCGCAAACATGGCGACGACGTCGAGCTCATGGAGGTGGACTTGCGCAAAGGTCTGCACGAGGGCAGCCAGTCCGATGTTGCGCCATCGACGTGCGACTGCTATGCGTACGACGACTTGGCCAAGTTGAATGCCAGCACGGCCGCCGCTGCGCAGCACACGCCCTCGCAGGCGGCGCCCAATGACTTTGCGGTCATGCAGTTTCTGGAGACGGCCACGCTCGTCAACCACTACATTGGCAGCGGCACCTACGACAATGGCCTTCACTATCGCAAGTTTGTCAACCTGTATGCGGTGCAACGCAGGGAGTGGCCGTCGCATTTTGTGGACACGCAGCAGTCGAGCATTTTTTACGAGCGTGCCTTGGAACCAGGGTACACGATTGGCGCTGACGCTCTCAACGGCGATGCAGGCGCCTATGTCAATGCCGTGCCGGATGTGGTCACGCGCGAGGACTGTCTGAACGAGTGCGCCATGCACAACGGCGGTACCGACGAGGAGATGCGACCGCGCCAAGACGTCAAGACAATGGTGCACGACGCAGCATCGAAGACGTGCTGGTGCACGACAACCGACTGGCTCGATTCCGCCTACGACGACGACATCACCTACGCTCCACACACGGATGTCAACATGGCGATTGTCTACCGCGTCCAGTTTTGTGCCGGCGTCGCGGGTGGGTCGTCACGCTCCGTCGTCTATCGAAAGATGCCCGATGGCACCGATCCGCTTCCGGTGTGCCATGGCATGCCAGTCGGAGCTGGAATGATCCTCTCGAATGGTTCCATCTTCTTTTCCCAAGACCCCGGCTCCGTGACGCGGCCCATCGACCTGCAGTGCCGCGCGGCGTGCGACGCCAATCCCGACTGCGCGATGGCGCACTCGATGATCGAGACGTTTGAATACCACCAGCTGGCACACGCGCTGCCGCCGCCTCCAAGTCCCCCGGCGCCTCCAAAACCACCGCCTCCCAATGTGCCTCCTCTGCCGCCTATGCCGCCAGCGCCGCCGCCCGATGGCGTCGTTGGAAAACGCGTCTGGTCGCCCGCAACGTACAATTCTCCTCCCGATGGCACGGACGACGCCTCCGATGGCCTCTTTCACATCTATTGCGGCTTTGAGTGGACCGACACCAACGGTGTGGCGCAATCGTGGCGCGCGAGCATCCACAGCGGCCTGTCGCAGGTGGGCGTGCTGCACACGGCGCGCAAGATGATCGACCAGGGCACCTACGCGTCGAGCCTTTGCCCCTTTGAGTGCACGCGCTCCATTATCCGACACGGTGTCACCCCCGTCAACGAGGACAACCTGCTGAGCGGCGCTGGCCTCGACGGAGAGGGGTTCCTCTACCCGGGCCGCACCGACACTGGACACGGGTTTGCACGTTTTGACTCTGCCAGCGGGTCGGACGAAGGTCGTCTCGTGCCCTTGCACATGGAGCATAATGTGACGCTTGACCAGTGCGACGACATCGTGCGCGCGCACAATCTGCTGGCTCCGCACGCCGTGTGGCTCATTCGCGAGGCGGACGCGGCGGAGGAAGCGTCGGCGGCACGCCTTGGCGATTGCGGGCTGTTCCTCGGTGCACGCTCCGAGGTGGACGCCCGAATATGGCGCGCTTTTTACCGATACGCGCGCCTCGTGCTCAACCTGGGCCACTTTGAGGCCTTTGTGGACGATCACATCAAGGCGGCTGCCGTGCACACCTCGGCAGAGGGCGAGTGTGACAGCAGCAACAGCCGCGTGTGTGTCTGGTGGTCCGAATTCAATCTGGATCGCGAAGAACTCAGCTGCCGTCCCGCGCCGGATGCCTCCAATATTGTGACGCCTGCCCTGCTTCTGGAGGTCCTTGCCGACGCCGACGTGCAATACCCACCACCGTCACCGCCGCCTCCAGAACCGCCCACCCACCCATCGCCGCTGCCTCCGCCACCCGGCGTCATTCGGTGTCAGCTGGCCACTGTGCCGTCGGCCAAGTACCGCAAAACGCAATACACGAGCAGCGCCACAGGAATGGTTCACCCAGTTCCGTTGCAGTGCTGGCGTTGGAACGCTGACGAGAACTGGCCCCCTTTTGTGGTTCACAAGGATTTGTACGCGGCCGATCCTCGTTGTGCACGCGAGGATGCCACTGATGTGGACGCATTGTCCACTCGCAGAGTGCAATGGGAAGGCGATTTCCGACAGTCGGAGCTTACGACTGCACTCTACGACCCATTTTACGGCAATACTGACAACTGCACTGCACTGGAGGACCTGATCAAAACCCTGCCATCGACGCGAGGCTACATGCCACCGTCGTCTCCCAGTGTGCCTTCGGTCGATGAAGACGTGTATAGGAGCGATGCGCGGTACTGCCTCGACGGAACGTACCCGTCGTACTCCTTCGACCTAGGAGTAGCATGTGAACGGGGCACACACGTTAGCGCGTGTGGACTTCACGAGGACCTCGTACGCGATCAGCCACTTGCTGATGCACAAATTGTGCTCGACCAGTTGCGATCGCCCGAGGGACCGGCATTTCGCGATTGCTTTGACACCGACGTGCCCGACTACGAGTGCTGTCATGCATCCCACGACTTTACTGTTGGATCCCCAATCGGAGAGCTTGGGGAATGGCAAGATTCCATGGCCATGAACTTTTGCAACTACCCAGACCACGTGGATGTTTTGGACGGGCGTGCAGAATGCGATCCGCAACAAACGGGACACTTTCAGTCCAAGACGGGGTGCGCGGCGTATTGCGCAAGTGCGTTCCAGCGCGAAGGTGATGATGACACGTGCATGCCCGACGTGCCCGAGTGCAACAATTGGGTGCGACCCGAAGAATGGCCCAACGACGACGTGGTTGTGGTGAGCGCGCAGTGCATTTGCGGTCCCAAGCTCGAAACGCTCATTACGGCGGGAACGTACACGCAGCGCGGTACCGAAGGATGGGCAGCGATGGGCAACACCGACGGCCGTCGGATGCAAGCCGACAATTCGTGGCGCTGGCCCGATCCACTCGCGCAGTCTATCCGACCCTTTCACGGGGCCCACTTTGACGTCTCCGATCCGCTCTACATGGTCATCATGGCCTTTCGCACCGAGTTGTTGCCGACGGATGCCAAGTGTGCCTACTACTTTGACCTTACAAGGCCTATGGATGTTGGGTATGTGGGCGACGGTGGCGTCTACGACAAACCACTCGCGTCGTTTTCACAGGATCGTTCCGATCACGAATATTATTACGACATCAAGCGTTGCGTGTCGACGAGTGAGCTGGACGAGTGCTGCATGGCGCACCGTGGTGAGACATCCATGAGTCGGGTGTGGCTGCAAAGCACCGGCATGGAAAGCATCTCCGCGGTAAACGCGTTTGGCGAAAATTATCCAGTGGGTGCGACCGTTCACAAGTCCAAGGTGGCCGCAGTGGGCAACTTTGACAATGACGACTATCCAGACATCATCATCGGAAACCGCCTGTTTCCTTCCAGGAGGTTTACGAGATACGCTCAAGTTGGAGTCGTGGAGGGTACCGATGCATCGACGATACGCCTATACGACACCACAAATACAATGACGTGGGACGAGTGCAAGAGCGAATGCCTCCGCGATCCGACGTGCAACGCCTTTGTGTACGGCAACGATGGACAAACGGCATGCGTGGGGCTTTACAATGTCCATTTGACTACTGGTGTGTACGCGGATGAGGTGTTTGCTGCTCAAGGTGGTGCTACCAACGTCGACACATACCTGATTGAAAACCAGGGCAGCAACTTTGGCAACCGTCCCGGCATTGTGATTGGGCCCAAGGACTTTGCACAAGTCTACGCTGGCAACATCAACGGCGATGCCTACGACGACGTGGTGGCCGTGTACGAGGACGGGTCTTTTGAAATATTCCTCACCGTTTACGACGTGTACAACACTCGTCTTGCCACCTCTGGCGGTATCGGCTTCCACTCCATTGCCGTCAAAACGGATCTCGTGGGCCACAAGATCACCACGGTCAACTTTGTGGGAACGCTCTTGGGCTACGGCACCGACTGCCATGGAGCCGAATGGGACTGTCCCGAAAACACCCAGCGCGCCGTGTTTGTTGGCACCGAGGACACGGATGACTACGTGTGGGTGTCGACCAAGGTCAAGGACTTTGATGCCACCGACATGGGTGATGGCTATCCACGAATGGACTTTGCTGTCAAGTTCACGCCTCTAGAAAACACCAAGCACCGCACCCTCAGCTCGACGCGCTTCTTTGCAGACTATGGCATGAAGCACGAAGCGCTGGCCATTGGCACCGGAAGCGAATCGCCAAACTCGGTGGCCTACCTTGGCACCGAGGGGTTTGAAGAGCGCGTCATCACCGACGAGGAGGCGCGATACGAGGAGTCGGTTGCCGCCGCGGCCGCACGCGTCGCGCCTGGCATCAACCTGATCTGCTTCGCCAATCGCGGTGCGCGCAACCGGTGTCACCGTCTCGTGGCCTACCCCCAGTGGACGCAACAGCGCCGCACTTTTCGCCCAGTGTCTCTGCCTCATAAGGCTCCGCCGCCCAGCCCGCCGCCGCCGCCTTGGTGGGCGCGCCCGCCGCCGCCGCCTTGGTGGGACCGGCGCAATTTGCAGGCACGCACAGACGACGTGATCGACGCCGTGTCCGCCGGTGGCCAGGCGTGCTGGAACGATGACGAGAACGGTGCGCTTTTTGGGATCAGTTCGGTCCAACTGTTTACGCCGCCAAGGAACGAGTATGCCAACCTGCACTGGGGAAGAGGCGACCAAGAGTTGCTCAAGAAGGAGCACCACATTTTTGTCGGGGAAACCATCGATCTCAACCTAACCAGAACGGAAGTCTGGGGCAACTGCTTCCAGCTGATCACCAATTACCGACTCGCACTCAGCAGCAACACGTTACAGGAATACGACACTTTGATGTACCTGGCTGTCCTCACAGACGAAAATACATACAATTGCTACTACAGCGACAAGTCGAGTATTCAACCCCTTTTGAGGACACTCTATTCGCGCGACCGAGGCATTTCCCAAAGCGATCGTTTTGCTCCATTGGAAGCATACACGCTTCCACTCCCATTGGAGTACACCGGAGGCACCGTACTGGAACCAGGCTACAGTCCAACAACTGGCGCCAACTTTGGGTCGCCGCCCTGCGCGTCGGACACCGATGCGTGTTGGGGGACCGACACAACCGATCGACTTCTCATCCAGGTCTATGTGACCGACCTGGTGTCGAACTTCACATTTCCAACTCCGCCGCCGCCTTCACCTCCGCCGCCAATGCCACGCACCCCGCCGGTTGGCACCGTAAACGCCCCTTGTGGCTCGGCAACTCCTAACCGCGCATGCTGCAGCTACCGACGATACCTGCGTGGAACGGCACACGTCTCAAGTAGTTGGAGGCATTACGATCAGCTGATGACATGCGTCGAGGAAGGCACGGAGAACGCGCATTGTTCAGAACAGGATTCCTGGCTTGCGATCGAGGCATACGATAAAGATTTTCTCGCGGCTGTTTACACTGATGGATCTGATCCCCCTGTCCAGGGTGATGTCCCTGAGGTGTGCCACTTTCGGTCGAGCACCGAAGAGTGGTGGGAAGTCCAGGATTTCTTCACGACTCTTCCGGATGCAATTGGGGGAGGTTTCAACCAACCAGCATACAAGTTCACTGTGAGCACTTCAGGAAGTAGGTTTGATGACTGCAGCTATAGCTATACCTCGGACAAGTGCCTGATTGGTGCACTTCGGGCTGCCAACTACGACTTTATTTCGCACGTTGATACTCAGGGGTGGCATCGCTATTTTGGCGTCGAGGGCGATGGCCCACAAGGCGGAACCGGCGATGGTCTCTTGGGTGATGGCAGTCTTTGGCCATACTATATATACTACTATCATGGGTGGAGCGACCCGACCGGCGACTATGTGTTTCGGTACGACTCAACCATTGCTGTTGCTGGACATCTCAACGATCGTTACAAGTTTCCATTTGACATCAAGTACACTGATGGCGTCCCTACGCCTCGACGCTTGGCCGATAACAACAGCGGGTACACCGACGACATTCCAGCGACTCGACGCTTGGCCGATACCACCAGCGGGTACACCGACGACATTCCAACGACTCGACGCTTGGCCGATACCATCGACCGCGTAGACATCATCAAACTGCATTGCAATCCGTGGGACCCGGACAGCCAACTTCTTCCCCTTCCAGGTCAAGGCAGAAACACTGCTCAGGACCTCGTCACGTGTCGCGATCTTTGCGACAGCACGCTCGACTGCAATGCCATTGCGGCGGTACCATTCAGAGATTCCGGTACCAACCGACGACCCGGATGCTACATGTTCTCAAAGACGTTTGACTGCAGCAGTGCCGATTTAGACAGCTTGGTGCCCATTGAAGCACTGATGGACATCGAATATGGAACCCTGGAAGATTCGGGAATCGTCTTCCAGAGGCGCATGTGTGACAATTCAAACTCGTTTGCCTACGCACAAACCGACTACGGCGCGAGCTCGTCGATTGCGTTTGGTGAAGAAGTGGACAATGCCGACATAAAGGTCGCCTTCTTGGACCTGGACGACTATGCCGACGTGGTCACCGTGTCCGGTCGCGACCATGTCAGGATCTATCGCGGCGACTACCATAGCCATCGCACGGGCGACTTTTCCACCCGCGTTCCAGAGACCTTGTCACAGCAATCCGTCGGGACTCGGTTCTTTTCACCCAGACCACCCTCGCCTCCACCACCACCTTCGTCGTCCCCCGATTCGCCGCCACCGCCCTCTGGATCGCCAGCACCGCCCCAAATGCCGTCGCCTCCCTCCGACCCAGCAGCACTCCAGTCGGTCAACAACATTCTGTCTTGCATTCAAGAACCAAAGGATTCCTACTACTTGTGCTACGACGATGAAAGCAAAGGGTGGGACAGAAATACAAACTCGCCCATAGAAGGAGGGTGCGATGTCTCGCTTGATCCAAACGACATGCAGTGCAACGACCCTGAAGCAGACCAGTACATTCAAGATGGCGCCCAAGCAAACTGCCAAAGGGGATACGATTGCTCTGCCTGCGGAATTGTTATGAACAAGAACGGCGTGTTCTCTTACGTGCCAGGAACTCAGCACAACAACGGAGTTCCCCGAATCAACGATGTAAGCAACTTTGACTGCTGCTACGAATTTTGTTACGAGTTCAACCTGCGTGGCATCGGGTGCCCTCCATGCACCGGAGGAGGACGTCGGATGAGCGAAGAGGTTCCCTACACACATTCTCCGGGAGATGCCAGCGCAAACAATGTCGAAATGGCCAATGCGTTGCAGGTGTTTGTGGCCGACTTTGACAACAATGGACACCAAGACCTCTTCTTGCACGCGCCTGCGCCTTCTGCCGGCTCGTGCGCGCAGCGGTGTCACAGCCAACATCGATTCGGCTACGACAGCTTCGAGGTGCCGCATACCCTGGCCGTGGCACTCGACGACGAAGTCACACCCAGCTGGTGCTACTGCGGGCCACACTACGACCTCATGATTGGCCCCAACCCTCCGCCCAGTCCGCCTGCACCACCGCCGTCGCCCTCAGAGCCACCGGCACCGCCGCCCGTCCCAAGACCCGATGCGCCGCCGCCCTCGCCGCCGTTTCCGATTCTTCGCGCCGTCGGGCTCTGCACGCTGCATGCCGGCTTCGACCTCCCGCCCACCCGCCGTCGCCGTACCCACCACCACCGCCACCCTCGCCGCCGCCACCCAAGCCGCCCGCCTCCTTTGATCAATGCGCGTGCAGTTGCTTCGCTCAATATTCTACCAGGTCGACAAATGCATTCTCGAACCCGCACACGCACACACACACACACACACACACGCACACACACGCAGCACGCAGCACAGCAGCCAGTTCAATCCGAATAAAACGCGTCGGGCGGTGGCGGGTCGACGACGGGTCCAACGATGAATCGACTGCCCATGCTGCCATTCTTTGCCACGCGCCGGATGGTCTTGCCGTCCTCGGAGATCATGTACAGCAACGCGGTGTTCGACACTCCCAAGAAGTCGGTGGACGCCGCGCGCATCTCAATCCGGCGCTTCTGGTTCTTCTCAAACGGCACGGCGATCGGGCGCGCACGCTTCAGCTCGTCGCGACGCTTGGTTGCATGCTGCTCGGTGGCATGTTTGCGTTTCTGCTCGCGGAACTCGGTAGTCTTCCGGGCGTTCCACGCAAATTTGGGAAGCGCCTCGGCCCAAGCTTTACTCTTCTGCTCGTCCGACATGCCCTTCCACATGTGGCCATGCCTAAAGCTGGACAACGCCACGNCCAACGGGTACCCATCCGCGTCGACGTGATCGCGCGGCACGAGCGCCGAGTTGTACTCCTTTACGTACGCCTCCATCGCGGTTTTGAACTTGGTCAGCGCGCGGCGGCGCTTAGCATCGATCCCGGTCCACCATGCGCGAGCGTCGCCGCCACACTGGCCGCCCTTGACGAGGTTGAGCGTCTGCGTCAGCTTCGCGTTCATGTCCCGCAGCACGCCGCCATTCTCGTCGATGAGCCGGATCTCCTCGGCGTTGGCCAGTGCATGCATCGCGGCGCGCGGGCCCGACTCGGACGACACGATGCGCCACTTCATTGCTTCGGGACCAAACCGGTCGATCACCGCGAGGAAGCCGAGGTCCTTGTCCTCGCGCGCGGCTTTAGTCTCGTGCTCGCGCTTGCGTGCCGCGAAGACCGCCTCGGCCGTGCCTGGGCGCACGGCCTGACCAAAGTATGGCACGCGCCACAGTGGCTCCGACTCGTCGACGTGCTCGAGATGCGCCTCGTACAGCACCGCCGTGAGCACTGGTTCGTCTTCCTCAGCCTCCGCAACCTTCGCCACCTCCTCGGGGGGCTTCGACGCCGCCATGAGCACATCAAATGCATTCTTTGGCGGCGGCACGTCGCTCATCACAGTTCCAGACCAGATTGCACACCCTCCCCGCGCGCTGCACGCACCCCGCAAGCCGAAAGTTTTCCTATTATACCAAACAGGAACGAGGGCACACGCATGGCCGGCTGGTCCGACCTCGCCGTGCGCGCCCGCGCCACGAGCGTCGTGTCCACGGCCGTGCTCTACCGTGCGCAGGCCGTGCTCACGCGCGGCCGTGCCCTCACAACCTTGGGTCAGGTGTGGATCAACGGACACCTCAACCGAATCGGCCGCTACGTGAGCTCCGATGCCAATCGCGCGCAGGCGGCGCACCTGATCTCGGGATGGAAGCAGGACCCCGTCGCGGGGCAGGCGCTGCTGCTGAGCTCCAATCCGCTCACGGAGGCCTACCTGGGACACAAGCCGCACTGGTGGCTACACAGCTTTGGCGGCACGAGCGCGGCGCACGGCTGGAGCGTGCTGCCCAACTCGGTCGCCGGCGCCGACGCCATTCCCTTTTGGCGCGACGTGTGCACGAGCCTGTGCATGCGCAAGCACGGCGACGAGGTCGAGTTGGTCGAGTTGGACCTGCGCAAGGGCCTGTACGAGGGCTACCAGTCCAATCTTGCGCCGTCCACGTGCGACTGCTACGCCTACGACGATCTCGCCAAGCTCAATGCCAGCACGGCCGCCGCCGCGCAGCACACGCCCTCGCAGGCGGCGCCCAATGACTTTGCGGTGCTGCGCTTTCTGGAGACGGCCACGCTCGTCAACCACTACATTGGCAAGGATGAGCACGACAACGGGCTGCACTATCGCAAGTTTGTCAACCTGTACGCCGTGCAACGCAAGGAGTGGCCGTCGATGTTTGTGGACACGCAGCAGTCGAGCATCTTTTACGAGCGTGCGCTCGAGCCGGGGTACACGATTCGCATCGACGATCTCAACGCGGATGCAAATGCCTACGTCAATGCCAAGGCGGGTGTGGTCACGCGCGAGGACTGCCTGCGCGAGTGTGCCATGCACAACGGTGGTACCGACGAGGAGATGCGCCCGCGCCAAGACGTCAAGACCATGGTGCACGACGCGGCAGCGCAAACGTGCTGGTGCACCACCAAAAACTGGCTCGATCTTGCCAACGAGTACAGCATCGTCCACGAGACGCACACGCAAGTCAACAGGCCGCTGGTCTACCAAGTCCAGTTTTGTGCTGGAATCGCGGGTGGGTCGTCACGCTCCGTCGTCTATCGAAAGATGCCCGATGGCGCCGATCCGCTTCCCGTGTGTCACGGAATGCCCGTGAGCACTGGGATGATCCTTTCAAATGGATCCATCTTCTTTGTTTCCCAAGACCCCGGCTCCGTGACGCGGCCCGTGGATCTGCAGTGCCGCGCGGCCTGCGATGCCAACCCCGACTGCGAGATGGCGCACTCGATGATCGAAACCTTTGACTACCAGCAGCTGGCACACGCGTTGCCGCCGCCGCCGTCCCCGCCGGCTCCACCGCGGCCGCCGCCGCCGGGCGTGCCGCCGCTGCCGCCAATGCCCCCAGCGCCACCGCCCGACGGCACCCTCGGCCATCGCGTCTGGTCGCCGGCAACGTACAATTCGGCACCCGAGGGCACCGACGACGCCGCCGATGGCCTCTTTCACATCTACTGCGGCTTCGCGTGGACCGACGCCAACGGTGATGCGCAATCGTGGCGCGCGAGCATCCACAGCGCCCTGTCGCAGACGGGCGTGCTGCACACGGCGCGCAAGATGATCGACCAAGGGACCTACACGTCGAGTCTCTGTCCCTTTGAGTGCACGCGCTCCATTCTGCGGCACGGCGTCACTGCCATAAACGAGAACAACCTGCTGAGTGGCTCCGGGTTGGACGGCGAGGCCTTCTCGTACCCAGGGCACGCCGATTCGGGACACGGGTTTGCGCGCTTTGCCAGTGCCAGCGGCTCGGACGAGGACCGACTTGTGCCCCTGAGCATGACACGCAATGTCACCCTCGACCAATGCGACAGCATCGTGCACGCACACCAGCTGATTGCCCCGCACGCCGTCTGGCTCATTCGCGAATCGGACCAGACTCAGCAGGCGTCGGAGGCACGCCTCGGCGATTGCGGACTCTTCCTGGGCGCCCGCTCTGAGGTGGACGCCCGCATCTGGCGCGCCTTTTACGCCTACGCGCGGTTGACGCTGCGCCTCGGCCACTTTGACGCCTTCGTCGACGACCACATCCGGGCGGCGGTGGTGCACACCTCGGCCGAAGGCGCGTGCGACGGCGGGAGCAGCCGCGTCTGCGTCTGGTGGTCCGAGTTTGACCTCGATCGCGAGGAGCTGAGCTGTCGGCCAAAGCAAGACGCCTCCAACGTCGTGACGCCGGCCGTGCTCCTGGCGGCGTTGTCCGACGCGGAGGCCCGCTACCCACCGCCGTCACCGCCACCTCCGGATCCGCCGTTGCCACCACCAACGCCCTCGCCGCCACCGGGCGCCATTCGGTGCCAGTTAGGCACCGTGCCTTCGACCAAGTACCGCAAGACCGACTTCACCGACCCCGACACCTTGGTGCGGCACTACGTGCCGCTGCAGTGCTGGCGCTGGAACGTCAATGAGAACTGGCCACCCTTTGTGGCGCACAAGGACGTGTACGAGAACGACCCGCGCTGCGTGCAGGCGCGCGCGAGCAGCGATGACAACTTTGCGCTCACGCGCCGCGTGCGGTGGGAGAGCGACTTTAGGCAGTCGGAGCTCTCAACGGAGAGTTACGACCCGTTTTACGGCAACAACAACTCGTGCGACGCATTGGAGACGCGCCTAAACGACCTACCGGATGTGCGCCAGTATTGGGACGACACGGCGGGACCTAGCCCGCCGGCGGTGGACCGCGAAGTCTACCTGACCGACGCGCGGTACTGCACGGACGACACCTTTTCCGACTACTCCTTCGACGAGCAATACACTTGCCCGCGCGGCACGCACGTCGGTGCCTGTGGGCTGCACGACGACCTCGTGCGCACGCAGCCGCTCAATAACTTTTCGCTCGTGATGGACCAGCTGCAACAGCCAACCGGGCCGCCCTTCCAGGACTGCTTTGACCCCGAAGTGGCCGACTACGAGTGCTGCCGCGCGAGCCACGCGTTCGCCGTCGGCAGCGCGCACGGGATAATTGGCCTGTGGCAGGACGCGCGCAACCCCGCGTTCTGTAACTACCCCGACGACCCGCGCGTCCCTGACGGGCGCAACGAGCAGTGCGACGCGCAGCAGACGGCGCACTTTCGCACGCCCACGGGCTGCAAGGCTTTTTGCGCCGCGGCGTTTCAGCGCGAGGGCGACGACGACACGTGCATGCCCGACGTGCCCGAGTGCAACAACTGGGTGGCGCCCGAGGCGTGGCCGCGCGACGATCCCGTAGTGGTCACCACGCAGTGCATCTGCGGGCCGAGGCTCGAGTCGCTCATCGACGCGGGCACCTACACGCAGCGCGGCACCGAGGGCTGGGCCGGGACGGCCGCCTCCGGCCGGCGGCGCGCGGCAGACGACGCGTCCTGGCGCTGGCCCGACCCGCTCGCGCAGGGCATTCGTCCCGTGCACGGCGCGCACTTTGACGTGTCCGATCCGCTGTACGAGGCCATCATGGCCTTCCGCACCGAGCTCGTGCCGGCCGACGCCGCGTGCGCCAACTACCTCGACCTGCTCGCTCCACCAATCGCCTCGTGGGACAATGATCACGCGCAGGCGTGGAACGGCACGCACAACTTTTCGAGATGTGACGCGGGCGCCGAGACCCCGGGCGCCTGCTGCGTCGCGCATCGCGGCGAGAGGCCCATGAGCCGCTTGTGGTTTCAGCGCGACGACCTGCGCACGCGCTCCGTGGCCAGCGCGTTCAGCGAGAGCGTGGCCGTCGGCACGGCCGTGCACCAGTCCAAGGTGGCCGCCGTGGGCAACTTTGACGGCAACTACCGTCCGGACATCATCATCGGCAACCGGTTGTACATGGCGGGCCAGTGGGTCAAGTACGCAAATCGCGATGGCACCGGAACCCCTAACATCCTACCCAACCTGCCATGGATGTCGATCGGCGAGTGCAAGATCGCGTGTATGCAAACGGTGGGATGCAACGCCATTGTCCATGCCCGACTCGGTTCAATTGGTCAAGCCGCTGGTTGCTTCCGCCGCACGGTGGCCACCCCCGTTGACTCGAGCCAATTCAGCACCAACGCGCATTACGACGTGTACACCATAGAGTACCCCAACTTTGCCTACAGCGCCGGGATCCAGATTTCACCTAAGGACTTTGCGCAAGTTTACGCCGGTGACGTCAACGGCGACGATTATGACGACGTGGTGGCCGTGTACGACGACGGTGCCTTTGAGATCTTCCTCACGGTCGTAGACCCCGCCAACCTCCTCCTAGACGCCTCGAACAGTGTGGGCTTCCACTCCATGGGCGTGCAGACGCTCCTCGTGGGGCACACGATCACCACCGTCAACTTCATCGGCACACTATTTGGCTACGGCACCAACTGCCGCGGCGCCGATTGGGGCTGCACCTCGAGCGCGCAGCGCGCCGTTTTTGTCGGCACCGAGGACACCGACGACTACGTGTGGGTGTCGCCCACGCTCGATTCTCCGACGATTGAGGTGGAGGGGGGTGCCGGACAGGGCGACATGGGCATGGACTTTTCGGTCGTCTTCACGCCATTGGCCAACACCAAGCACCGCACCCTGAGCTCGGCGCGCTTCTACCCCGACTACGATCGCAAGCACCAAGCCCTGGCCATCGGCACCGGAGCCGAGTCGCCCAACGCGGTGGCCTACCTGGGCATGCCCGGGTTCCGGGAGCGGCCGCTCACGGACCGCGTCGGTGCCTACTACGAGGAGTCGGTTGCGACGGCCGCGGCGCGCATCGAGCCCGGCGTCAACCTGATCTGCTTCGCCAACCGCGGCGCGCGCAACCGGTGCCACCGGTTTGCGATCGATGACAAGTGGGGGCGGCAGCAGCGCGTCGCCGTCGTCGGCGGCAATCGCCGCTTGCAGTCGCTCACCGACGACGTGGTCGACGACCAGTCGGTCGCGAGGAACCTCTGCTGGCCCGAATCGGGCGAGAACGCGCCGTTTGACACCACCAACTCAACGAGATTCGAATACGAACCCGACGAAGTTTGGCGGAGCAATGCACATTGGGGCCGAGGCGATGACATACTGTTCAAGCCGGAGTTCTACGACTACGTCGGTTACACGGCCCACTCCAGTTACTTTGTAGCGGAGGGCACTTTTCCAGGGTCTCAAAGTGCATGGAAAGATGTGACCGACACGAACTACTTCCCGTTCATGTGCGGAGAAAAGAGCGGCGATTGGAGAATGGCCCTTCGCACCACTGATGCGGAGGCAACGATGACACTGTTTTATGTTGCAGTGAGGAATCTTTTCGGGCGATACAACTGTTACATTTCCAAGCCCACTGCATTTGATACCATGCTGGAAGGTCTTTACACTCGCGACAGGCGTGGTAGCCAAGAGACCCGTGTCGCCCCGACCGTAGATCTAACCCACGACTGGCAAAAGAGTGACGTCGACTATACAAGCACAATCGTTTCACGTGACTATGTACCAGACAACCCTCAGCAGTACCAGGCAGCATGGCGCGAAAGAATCCACTCAGATGACGTTGACGAGGACCACCAGCCCGATGACCAATTCAAGCCATGCGGTGCAGACGAGGCTTGCTCGTCTGCCCAATCTGCGATTGACTCGTCTGTGGTTCAACTCTCAACCCGAATGTTTTGCGATCCGGGGCCGTATAATGAGAGCCTCGACAGCGCCCCATACTCTCAGGAGTGGTGGGAACAGATTCAGGCTGCTGAGTCAGCCCTTTGCATCGGAAGGGACGATCCCTTTGGGTACTTAGTGCCGTACATTCGCGTGGTCTTGCACCGTATGCCTTGGGACCACGACTCGTTGGTCATGCCCGTGCCCGGGAACAAGGGCAACGAAGACGTGAACATTTCACCCGATGCGTGCCGCGCGCTCTGTGACAACACTATTCGCTGCAACTACATTGCCCACGTGCCGGTCGTCACAGACGTCAATCGGCGGCCCGGGTGTTACATGTTTGAGCGCGAGATTACCGACGACACGAAGAGCTTAAGCGTCCCGATGGAGCCCGCGCTTGGGATCAATTATGGTCAAGTGAACCGCTCGCAAGTCACCTTTCAGAAGCGGTCGTGTCCCATGAGCGACGCGGCGGACGACGACGGAGCGTACGCAAGCGCCCTCACAGACTTTGGGTTGACGCCTTCGGCCGCCTTTGGAGAGGTCACGGACAATGCCGACATCAAGGTCGTCTTCCTCGATAACGATACATACGCCGACGTAGTGACCGTCTCGGGGCGCGACCACGTTCGCGTCTACCGCGGCACGGACCTGACCCAGCGCACGGGCGACTTTTCCGCCATCGTGCCCGAGACGGTCGACCAGCTTTGGGGGGTCCAGGGCCGCCGCCTGGCCGATGCCGCCGACGCCGAGCCCTACTCGCGCTTCCCGGGCAACGCGGAGGCGGTCGCCGATCTTGCCAATGCGCAACAGGTCGTCGTCGCCGATTTCGACGGCGACGGACGCATGGACCTCTTCCTGCACGCGCCCGCGCCCTCGGCCGGCTCGTGCGCGCAGCGGTGCCACGGCCTCGGCCGCTTTGGCAGGGACGACTTTGAGATCCGGCACACCATTGACGGCGGCCACGACGAGTCCGAGCCCACCTACTGCTACTGCGGGCCGCACTACGACATCATGATCGGCCCCGTCCCACCGCCCAGTCCGCCTGCACCACCACCGTCGCCCTCAGAGCCACCGGCACCGCCGCCCGTCCCAAGACCCGATGCGCCGCCGCCCTCGCCGCCGTTTCCGTGCGCCAAATGCAACCTTGAACAATTAGACACTACACCCCACTCTCACACGCCCTACAACTGCGCGCGTGGCAGGATTCTTCGCGCCGTCGGGCTCTGCACGCTTCATGCCGGATTTAGCCTCCCGCCCACCTCGCCGCACCCACCGCCAACTCCGCCACAACCACCCAACCGGCCGTCGCCGCCATCACTTCCGCNGCT
>JGI26273J51734_10000702_pt1 | contig 18009 bp, 16 predicted proteins | sample SaaInlV_125m_DNA_FD_51734 | JGI IMG/M metagenome (IMG submission 51734) | reverse complement strand
AACGAAGACATCAAGCGAGTCCTTGCCCTATGTTTCCGTGGACAAGATTCGCTTGATGCATTGGATTTGGAGCGAATGCTCTCATTCGACATGGGCTGGCTCACCCCTGATCAAGCCACAGAAGCAGTCCAAGCCTTGATTCGAGCAGGCTGGTTAACAGGGGATGAAGAAAACCTCAAGCCCGTTGATGGTTTCCAGAATTCGGTGACACCACTGGGCTGGCATCCAAGGCCAGAACGACTCTACAATCCAATTCCTTACGGTGAAGAAGACGTTTCGGATACAGTTGAGGGGACATCCGTCGTAGCTCCAAAGGTTGAGCAAAAGAAATCGATTCCGAATTTACAAACTGCTGATGATGACCCACGGGCACGAACAACCAAGCGATTATTGAAATTCATTGCGAGATCATCTGGACTTTCTGCAGAAGAAGTCCAGCGGCGAGCAGCAAGGAAGCAACGGGCATTGCAACATGTCACTGCTTGGATGGCTCTTGCCCTTGTTGCTCGAGAACAAGGTTTGGAAATGAACAGTGTCATCGAAGCACTGTCGTAATCACGAATTCGATTCTTCAGCCGCTTCTTGCGAACGTGCAGCAAGTTCGAGAAGAACTGGTAGAAGAACCAATGCAAGAACCAACGAGAAGAAGACAGTTACAGCAGTGATTAAGCCAAAGTCCTGGATAACGGGCATTGGAGAGAGTAGCAGAACAATGAATCCTGCTGCAGTCGTTGCGGCAGAGAGCATTAACGCAACCCCAGTTGTTTCTAGAGAAGTTTTGAGAGCAGCCCAGTGATCATCTTGCCGCTTGAGTTCCCATTCAATACGGCGCCACATGTGAATCGTATAATCGATACCAATTCCCAAAGTTAAGGCCGTAACAAGAACTGTCAGAACGTTCCATTTCAGGCCAAGAACTGCCATGGAACCTACGACCCAAAGAGAAGCCATACCAACCGGCAAAAGAACAATCAGAGCAGGAAGTACTCTTCGTGTAAGAAGAAGCAAGACAATGAATGAAACGACCAATGAGATGGCTGTCGATTTTACTTGTGATGAGGACAATCCTTCCAGAACTTGCTGAAGTATGACCAAGTCTCCAGTTACGTGTATGACTGCATGATCTTTGAGCGATTCTCTTAGTTGCCCTTCATCGGAAGTGGAACCAAACATTGATTCGAATTCTGAAACAACCCGCTTGGATTCGTCAGAGGTTGTAGCCTCAACTCGAACTTCATTCCTGAGGTGAGCAATGTTTGTACCATCCAGATTAACCGTAGCATTAACTCGATCACTCCATGTTTTACCGGAAACTGGATCTGCGAGTGTAGTGTTTAACTGTAGATCTCTGAATACAGAGCCTAAGTCTACATCAACACCATCCTTTTCGTACACATCGCCTGCAAAGACCTCAAGTCCATGGAGGTCACCAAAAGACTCGTTTCGCATGATTGCATCTCGAATTACAACATATGGACCCTCATAGGAAGGAGTTGGGTATCGCTCATCAGTACCCACTACATCGTGATTTGATTCTAATTTCGAATGAAGATTGCGTAACTGATCGAGCAAAATCCCATCATCAGGAATGACGCCACCATCAACTGGTTCCATGAGCACATAGACATATTTCCATCCAGCACTATCGTAGTTCTCGTTGATGTCATTNCGAACTGACATAATCTCCATTTCTTCGTTNACAAAGTCAGAAAGATCGAAATCAGTCTCGAGCTGCATTGCTCCAACAACGGAAGCNCCAGANATTGCAATAGCAACCATCAACACTGCCACTTGTTGNTTCTTGTGAAGTTGAAGAAGAGGTTTTGTCAAATTGGTTAAGCGAAGTGGTGACATCGACTTCGATTGATTACCANTGTCGAATACGACGTGTAGGGCTCCAATGAGCAGGGTTGATGACAAGAAAGCACAGATGACACCAAANGCCAATGCGATACCAAATGTGGCGAGTGGAGGAAGAGGCGATATGATGTTCGCAAGGAAGGCTGCGACAGTTGTTACAACTGCAAGTGTCAACGGAACACTGAGTTTGCCACATGATCTCATCCATGCCTCGGCCGTATCTTCCACCTTCTCTTGGATATCTGAAAGTGCTCGTTGCAAATGGATTGCATAGTCAATTCCAAGACCGAGAACCAGTGGGGCAACAGCAACCTCAAGAGCAGTGAATTTCATTCCAAAGAGATTCATAGTACCATAGGTCCATACTAAAGCTACGTTGAGACTGAGGAACGGGAAGAGAACGCCTTTCACGCTTCTAAATGCGAGGAAGAGAAGCAAAACAACAACGAGAGTTGCAAAGATAATGAGTAACGCAAGATTGTCAAAGGTGCCTTTATCGATATCATAAGACATCAAATCCAAAGATGCAGAAGCGTAGGTCATGTTCGAGGAGGAACTGATTTCAGTAAGAACGGTTCGAATATCATTTTGTACTTCTCGACGCTCATCTTCTTCCATTTCGGGATCAATTTCAAGCACCCACGCAGTTGATGCAGCCGTTGGGACAGCATCCCCTTCACCACTAGAGAGATAGTTGCATGTAGCTGAAATATCGAGGTTCTTATTCACTAAGGCGGAACCAACAAAGTTCACTGTACTAAGCAAAGCATCATCTGGATTGAGATCGTCGCACCCGGTATCATCATCGACGATAGCATCAACCAATTGAGCCCAGTTCTCGTAATCTGAAAGTGTCGTATCAGGGGACTGTTCATCCAAAGCAATCTGAATCATACCGGGTGATGTCGTCCATGAATCAACTGCAACGAGATTAATACGTTCGTCTGCTTGAAGTGTTTCCAAATCTTTTTTCATATCCTTAAGTGAATCAATACTCAGAACATTACCATCGTTACTCTTTGTAACATGGATGAAGAGCGGTCTTGACTCGTCTGGAAAATATTCGTGTATCCTATCATGAGCATCGTTTGAATCAGAACTTGGAGCAAAGTCGTTTAGATCGGTCCTAAATTCAGGTGGAGACGTAATCAAATGGAGTCCGAGTCCAACGGTGAGAAGGGCAGAGACGATGAGAATTGGCAAAGCTGACTTCTTGAATAAATCAGAGAAGTTTGCCATTTGGTCCTCATAGGAAGAGGTGTCCATGATTCATCCGAGATGGTTTCGGTGTTTAAGCAACAGGGTTCCACGAACAGCCTCAGAGGTCGATTTTACCTCTCTTGTCAACGGGAAGGTTCAAAACACCAGTTCAGGTCGNTTGGTCGATAGCATGCCAGTTAAAGTTCTCATTCACGAAAAAAATGAACTCAGACTCCGCATTACAGGCGAGTCACATACCGCTTTGCAAATGCTCCGTGATCGTTTGAACAATCACAAATCAGTAGAGTATGCCAACTACTTCCCAGGTCACCCTGAACTCGACCCACCAGAATTTTACATTCGCACTACTGGAAAGGCAAAGCCCCAAGCAATTCTTGACGAAATTGTAGGAAGCCTCTCCTCTGAATTTGACAGCCTCACACTCTGAGGTGTACTCGTTGCAGCCAACCAATACATTGGCTGAAGCCATTGGTCTCGTCGGCTATGCAACTGATGATACTGGCATTGGCGGCGTCCTGAAATCAAGAGTCGCAGACTTTCGTGTCGATGAAATAGCAACAAAGATTGCATTGAATCCTAAGGGTCGATTTACAGTCGCAAAGGTGACCTTAACCAACTGGGAAACAAACAGATTTTGCAACAATCTATCTAAGAAACTCGGAATTTCTCGTAATCGTATTTTCTTTGCAGGAACTAAGGATAAGAGAGCAGTCACCTCTCAACTCTTCGTGATCGATGCACCACAATTCAAGGTTGCCGAAGTTGAAATCAACGATGTCGTCATAGAAGTGCTTGGACGTACACATCAAAAAATTGGATTCGGAAACCATCTAGGAAACCGATTCACTATTGTTGTACGGGGTTGTGCTCATCCAGATGGGTCACCTATGAGTGAAGACGAAGCTATGGCTGAAGTTGAAACGATCAAATCCAATATGGTTCAAATGCTTGGCGAAGGAAGAGCTCCAAACTGGATTGGACCACAGCGATTTGGAAGCGGACGTGCGGTCACTGCGGAAGTAGGTGCACGTGTTGTTCAAGAACGATGGGAAGATGCTGCCCTGACCTATATAGCGAAAGAAGGGGCTGATGAGAAGGATACTGTTGCTGCTTTCAGAGCACATGTTCGAGAACATGGCATCACTGAAGAAGGACTCGCACTCGCTCCTGATTGGCTAGGATTTGAACGACGCATGGTTGAACATCTACTCAAAAATCCAGAAGATTTTATTGGAGCATTTCGTAAACTTCCAAACAATCTCCAACTCATGACNGTCCATGCACTGCAATCTGTTGTGTTTAATCGATCGCTCAAGAAGCGTCTTGAAAACGGTTTGAGCATTACAACTCCAGTAACTGGAGATTTGGTTGGACGATTGGATGAAAAAGGACAACTTGCGGTAAGCAGTTGTGTTACTGTTGAAGACCGAACAGCACCACGAATCGGAAGAAACTGTGACCTTGGACGACTTACCGTAACCGGGCCACTTCCTGGACGAGACATTCGCACCTGTGAAGGAAAACCAGGTGAACTTGAGCAACTTGTACTCGAAGAAATGGATCTTGCTGAGACCTCTTGGATGGTTGAAGCGATTCCACGATTAACAACGTCAGGGACACGTCGTTCACTTACAACATCGTTTGATGATTTTTCAGTTGAAGTAACACCAAAGGCTGCTGAAGAAACACTAGGAGAACGTTGGAACAATGGTCCAGCCGAAAACAGCCGATGGCATCCTGACGGGGCCTGTTTGAAATTTAGATTCACACTTCCAAGCGGATCGTATGCTACGATTCTTCTCAGAGAGTATATGAGAGGACCTTTGAATCAACTTTGATTCAAAGAAGGCCCATCGAAATAACTTCGATTTCGCCAACACCGGAAATGCTTGCCATCTTTTCTTCGAAAGCATCAGCAAGTCCTTCACCATCGTTCATAACGACGTGAACTTGTACGAATTTTAGTCCGAAAGCAAGAGGCTTGATTTCGACGAGTTGAACGTTGTAGGTATCGTCCCCGAGTCCTTGTACGGTTGAAGCGATCATCGATGTATCAACATCTTCCATTTCAGCATCAGGGTTTACTTTGTATGTCATTGCTACCATGCCCATGTTCTCACCTCAGGGTCCAACGAAGCTGCAGTTTGAGCAAGTGTAAGAAACACCTTGGTCACGACATCGTGGGCTTCGTCCAATGGAGTGGCCGCAGTTAGGACATGGGAAAGCTGTGGAGCCTACTTCTGTCAATGGTATGCCGGATGATGTGCAATTCTTTGCTCTCTCTGTCATATTGGTGCCTCAGTTGTAGTTTGCCCACGACCTCCCCTTCTTTATGGTTGCGTGCCAAACGTAAGCCTTGATTTACGGCCAACGCTTAACCAAAGGCTTCCATCTCTTTGAAAACACCACGCATTACAAATCTCAATTCTTTGACCAGGAGTCGCCTCACAGGCCTCTTGACCCCACAACTTGACTCGAATCCAACCGCTGCAATCAGAAACGACAACATGGCGAACTGGCATAGGATTCTGATCAACAAGCACCATAGATATGGGATAACAACGGATCAACTCACCTACAAAGGAATGAATGAGACGTTTTGATTGAATATCGTGGATGCAAGTAGGAACCATGTATCTCAAAGATACATCAATGATTATTACTCTTCAGATGTGTCTTTCTTTCGACGAACTGTGAATTTCGTTTTGGTTGCAACGACATCGTCATCGATTTCGTCACCACCCAGAATCTTGTTGACTTCGGTTTCATAGTCGACAAGAACTGAACCGGATTCAGTCTTCCAAGGCATATAATTGCGGCAAATCAGATACACTTCAGATGACGAATTACGTGAGGCTTCAGGCGAATAGCGACGTACTGTTGAGAAGTGTGGTTTTACTGCCTTAATCAATTCTTCAACACCTACGCCTTGGAACAACTTTGTCACAAATGAACCTCCGTTGCATAGGAGCGGTAAGGCGAAGTCGAAAACCTTAGCAACGAGTGTCATTGCTACTGCTTGATCAATATTCCATTTCCCAGTAATATCTGGTGAGATGTCCGACACCACGGAATTGACCTTACGTGGTTTCAATTCAGTTACAATACGCTCCTGTGTAAGAGGATCTGTGATATCTCCAACAAGCAACAATGCACCATCAACAGGCTGGCATGGTTCAAGGTCAACTCCGATGACGATACCAGAAGATCCTACTTCCTCAACAGCTACTTGCGCCCATCCACCGGGGTGACAACCGACATCAAGGATGACATCTCCTTGTCGCATTAATTCAAATCGTGATTGAATTTGCTTTAGTTTGAATGCTGAGCGAGCACGATACCCGCTTGCCTTGGCTTGTTTACGCCAAGAATCACGCTTGTGATTTTCAATCCAGTGGTCTGCCATTGAAATCCCCTAAACCGAATGCTGGAACTCATCATCATAACACCTTCCCAGTATTCATGGTCAAAACGATGAGATGAAGGAGGACAAGTACGTCGCCAAGCCATGAGCGGAGTTCGAAAGGCACTGTTCTTGACAATCATCCTCGCCCTCATCCCTTCAGCAGATGCTGTTCGTATCAATCCTGAATCATGGGAAGGTTCGGCTGTTGTCGAAGGAGGTTACAGCATTCTTGTTGAGGAATACACTGCAACATGGTGCGAGAACTGTGCTCAAATCGATGAAGATTTAGAAATCATAACCGATGATCATGGAAGTCGAATTTCGATGATCTCCTATCACCCAAGTGACGGTATCGACGCATATCAGCCACCGGCCTCAGAACATAGACTTGACCGACTAAGAATTCAACACTCTGACCTTGCTGCAACACCCTCGTTCATCGTTCACAATGGATTGGTTCGTGAAGGTGTTGAATCATGGCCTGATGTTCAAACAGATATTCTGAAAGAAGAATCGAGTCAACGTGGTTTCACTGAACTGAAGGTTACGGCAGAGACTAATCTGACAGATATTACAGTCACAGTGTTCCCTCCCATCGATCAAATAATCGATAATGATACGCAAATTAGCATCCTCTTTTTGCAGCACAACAAGAAGATTCTTGATGAGTTCATCAATCCAGGAACGGACTCTAGAGACCGGGTCCTTGTTGGCCTTGCTGAGTTCCCCACCGTTGGCAACGCACTCGCTATCAACACAACGATCATCGCACCCTTTGTTGCGAGTTATCCAATCGATTCTATGGATCAGTGGAGTGTGATTGTCGTACATGAATATACAAACGAGGCTTTGGCCAACAAGTCGAAAACAGATTCAAAACCTCTAGGTGTTGTAGAAATAAGTCTCAAAGACCCACATCAGGAAGAATCCACAGAGATTCCACTCATCATACCCATCATCATCTTCATAGCCATAGGGGCTCTTGGAATTATTTCATCAGGAAATAAGAAAAAGGTAAAAGAAGAGGAGTAAAATTATCAATTTAGTTCTGTTTTTCGGTATTTTATACCGGAATGTGGAATATGACGATGCATATCACCCATTCATTGATAAGGTATTGTGACAATATTAGTACATGGAAGAAACATTTGAGGCGAACACGCAAGACGATGACCATATCAAGGAATGGATGGTTGAATTCATTGCAGTGGTGAACGATACTACGAACCAACACCTTTCAGTTCTCTATGGAACTGATAGAGAAGATGTGCAACGAGCTCTATTGCATGAATTGAGGCGTATCTATACAGAGACAGATCGAATTGATGTCACCATCGTTCGCCTAGAAGAATGCAAGTCTGAAGAGGGCCCTATCTTCGAGGGACATTTCATTCCTTAAGCCCGCTCACGATAACTGATGATGATGTCTTGGTTGTTGAGAAGGATATAGTTATCAAACGAATCAATCTCTTCAAGCGTACCGTTTACATCACGGTTGAACATAACTAATTCATGAGTTGAATTAACCCGATAATCAAAGATTCCATTCTCATCGAAGTGTTGACCCCAGACGTCGAAAAAGACACCTAGTTCTACGTCCTCTTCAGTTTGCATTTCCAAGTGGAGTTTACCATCAGAAGAATGCGTATGGACGACATGCATATTAGCGCCGGATTCATTGCACGTGTCACTGTTCACGCCAACGTTCTCAGGGATGGTGACAAATTGTTCTTCGATTTGAATCGTGAGATACATGTGATCATGGCGTGTGAGCTCTCCATGTGAGAGGCATGTGGAAGCGAGTGGGTGAATCTCATCAAGAGAATTGCTTATTTCCCCTTCATCAGTTGTTTCAGGGATAGAAGTCGGGCTGGGAGATTCATCTTCAGTGAAGATATAACCTGCCTGATAGGCCACAGCAAAAAGAGCGATGACTGCAAGAACAGCAATCGTTGTGTCTTTATTCAGAAATTCACTTCCTGGTCTTCTTTAACTCAGGAGCCCATTCGTCTGATTCATACATCTTGAATAGGACGAAGAAAGCAACCATTGCTATGATGTTGGCAATGTGAGCAGTTGTGCAAAATGGACAAATCAAACCTTCTTTTATCTCGTAACTTACCAAGAGACCGATTACTGGGAGTCCAGCAATTGTCGCTCCGAGACCTGCTTTGAGGAATGTTGGTGTGGAAAAAGCGAGCGGTTCCTTTGCNATNACAACCACGATCCATAGAAGAACACAGAATGCAACCATTCCTAGAAGCCCCCATGGTTGTCCAATGAAAGGAACAGTATTGTAATCAGGGTTCCCAATTAGGCCATCGCAATTAAGAATTGAACTTCCTGAGCAAACACTTCCTCCTTCACTCAGTTTGTTGTGCATCCAAAGAGTGTGTGCTGAGACAGTAAATCCACCAGTACAAACAAACATCAAACCTGCGAGCATTCGGCCACGCTTTGTTGATGTTGAGGGCCATTTGTTGACAAGAATTGAACCAATAGCCTCCCCTATTGGTGTCATTAGAAGAACTCCGTAAAGGATGATAACAGCATGGAATGAGAGGATAACGTATTCGTTCATTCTGTTGCACCTCCGTATGAGAGAGTTATTTGCTCAATCGCTTCGTTGAGTTTAACTCTTTGATCACCGTTAGGATCTCCTATAGTAATCGATTCTTCAGATACAGCGTCCCATGCCAGGTTTTGTATTCCTGAATTCCACGCTACAATGCCATTAGGTTGCACAAGGAAGTATGTGGGAGTTGCTCCTATATCCCAGTCCTTGAAAGATCCCACTCCATCATCATCGAAATACGGGAAAGTATGACCGTTACTGTCACGGAAATCTTCAATGTCAGCACGACTAGAAGAACCTTGGAATTCAACGTGCACTGCGACAAAGAGAACATCAGGACCTGGCCAATTCGATGTTTTCACATACGTTTCAGACCAATCGCCTACTTCTGAGGCAGCGGATACACAATGGCCACAAAGACGATCCATGAATTCAACAGCAATCCATGGAGCATCATCGGTTGAATTCGGAGTCCATTCAGGAGTTAAAAGGTCATCAAAAACAAAGGTTTCCCAACCGTCACCATTGTATGCTTTACCTGAAAAGAGGGGTGCTCTTTCACCGGGTTTAGTTCCTGTTGCGATAGGATTTGATGTGAAAGCAACGACGAGAAGTCCTGCAAAGAACAGAGAAATCACGATTAATGCTGCGTCACCACGGGCACTTGCTTCTTCAGAACGGTATAGGTTGTTCATAATCTCACTAGTCAACTCCAACCAATCCTTCCNCATAAGGGCAATGGTATTGTGCAGGCGACTAATTTCAGTTTTCAAGACCGATTTCTTGAATCAAGACACGAGCGGTATGGCGAACAGCCTCTTCACTGTTGAATTTAACATCGAAACCAGATGCAATCATTTTATCGATTGCGAGCATGGCCCGAGGAACATCTCCTGCCCAGCCACGTGAACCACCAGTGTATGCGATTTCTGCATCCGNGTAGCCTGTTTCTTCAACAACAATTTCAGCAATACGGCGAACACTACACGTATCGTGGCTACCGAGATTGAAGAGATTAAGCGATTCATTTTCGTGCTCCATAACGTGAAGAATTGCATCAACGCAATCTCCAACTTCCATGTAGGATTTCTCCTGTCGCCCATCACCAAGTACTTCGAGTTGAGCAGGGTTTTTCTTGAGTTTGTGGATGAAATCAAAGATCACACCATGCGTTCCTCGGTCACCAATAATGTTCGCAAATCGGAATACATAGCCCTGTAGACCAAAGGTTCCAACCCAACTACTGACAAGTGACTCACCTGCTGATTTACTTGCACCGTACAATGAAATGGGCATACATGGACCGTGATTTTCTGGCGTAGGCATTGGGGCATTTTCGCCGTAAACCACAGATGATGATGCGAACATGATCGTTGGCACGTTGTGTACTCGCATCGATTCAACAACATTGTACGTTGCAAGTGTACCTTGTTTGAGATCCGTATCTGTGACCTGCGTACCCAAACGGATGTCCGGGTTCGCAGCAAAATGGAATACAACATCGACGCCTTCAAAGTAAGGAGACATTGCATCAAAGTCGGTAATATCCACATGATGTTGAATTACCTGGCTCGAATGATGAGCGAGAAACTCTTCCTTTCCACTGGATAAATTATCGAGAACGACAACATCATCTCCTCGCTTTACCAACCGGTCAATCAGATGAGAACCAATAAATCCAGCACCGCCAGTAACCAAACTACGCATGGTTTTGCGTAACCATACTCTATGTCAAAGTTTGCTATTGCATCCAAGCAAGGTTTTCTATGCTATGTCGGCTAAGGAGAAACCCATGCGAGTAGGCCTCATTTTGGTATTTCTCCTCGTATCAGGCCCTCTTTCATTCGCCCAAGCAGAAGTTCAAGAAGAGGCATTCCAATGCCAACCCAAGGAACTTTCCTTTGGAGTTAACAACGCATTTGTACGAGCAATGACCGATGATTCCTCCCNACCAAGTGATTCATGGCTGTTGTACATGCCTGGATTGTGCGGCCAATCAGAATCAACGTTGAGGACTGCTTTACCGTTCGAAATCGAGACAATCGAGCAACCAATTCAGATTCAAGGTTCGTTCATCATAGAACTCGCAGAATCGGATAATCTCCGTGAAAAACTCAACGCAATAGATCTCGTCGAACGATGGGCTGCGATTCATGAACACACCAACATTCCAAGGTTTATTCCAAACGACCCTTCCTTTTCATCACAGTGGCACCTGCTCAACACAGGGCAAGGAACAGGAACAATCGGCGAGGATGCAAATGTAACTGGCGCATGGGACAGTGCTACTGGAAATGGTGTACTCATCTCTGTTGTGGATGATGGTGTTGACCACCAACACAGTGATCTTTCACCAAATTATCTTACATCAATCGATTATGATTATTGTGGAAATGATGGAGACCCTACACCAACATCGAACGANGGACATGGCACTGCAGCCGCAGGTGTTGCTGCTGCAAAAGGCAACGACAATAACGGTGTAACAGGAGCTGCCCTTGACGCTGACCTTATTGGCCTGCGATTGATTGCCTGCTCAAATACAGATCAAGATGAAGCAGATGCTATCGGCCATCGTCGCGATATTGTTGGCATCTCATCAAACTCTTGGGGACCAAGTGATAACGGTCGAACTCTCAAAGGCCCTGAACCCTTATTGCAAGCCTCTCTTGAAGACAATGTCTATCTTGGCCGAGGCGGATTGGGCACCATTACAACTCTCGCAGGCGGCAACGGTCGGACCAATGGTGATAACTCGAATTATGATGGATACGCAAATACTCGTTTTACCATAGGAGTCGCAGCAATAGCAGACTCAGGATACCAGTCATACTACAGCGAAGATGGGGCAAACATCCTCGTTGCAGCACACTCGAACGGTGGTTCACAAGGAATCACAACAACAGACATACGTGGTTCAGGAGGCTACACATCCTCTGACATTTACAATAACTTTGGAGGAACAAGCAGTGCAACACCTCTCACTTCGGGCGTGATTGCTCTGATGCTCGATGCAAATCCTACCTTGACTTATCGTGATGTTCAACACGTCCTCGTCCACAGTGCTCGAACAAACGATGCTTCTGATACCGATTGGAGTGTTAACGGAGCAGGTCATGACTTTAATCACAAATACGGACATGGTGCTCTCGATGCTGGCCTTGCAGTCCACATCGCTGCCAATTGGACGAATGTAGGTCCTGAACTGAATTGGACCAGTGGCGAACAATCGATTTCACAAACAATTCCAGATAATACTGCCAACGGATTATCCGATACAGTCGTGGTTGATGCTGGCTTATTGGTCGAAACGGTCGAAGTACGGTTCGATGCAGACCACACCTATCGAGGAGATATCGAAGTCAAGTTAACTTCACCCGATGGGACCATTTCTCGATTAGCTGAAGTGCATAATGACAACAATAACAATTTCAACGAATGGGTCTTTTCTTCTGTGTTACATTGGGATGAGTCCTCTGATGGAACATGGACAATCGAAGTCAATGACAACCAAAATGGAGGCACAGGTACATGGAACCATTGGGAACTTCTCATCCACGGTGCGGAAGAAGTCATCGATNCGGACAATGACGGACTGCCTGATGAAGATGAAGAGAACATACACAATACTGACCCATTTGATTCAGATANTGATAACGATAATCTGCCAGACGGTTTTGAGATTTTCAACTCCTCGACAAATCCGACCGATGACGATACAGATGACGATCTACTTCTCGATGGGCAAGAGGTTCTTGTTTTCCTTACCAATCCGTTGCAAAGTGATACTGATTCAGACGGATTGAATGATGGAACTGAAGTACTCGTTACGAACAGTAATCCTCTCGTCTATGATATGGATGATGACGCAGACGGATGGTATTGGTTCCAAGACTGTAACGATACGAATCCGCTGATTAACCCAATGGTTACTGAATTATTGGACGGGGTTGACAACAATTGTGTTGATGGTATTGACGAAGGGTTTGCACAACTTGACTCAGACAACGACCGATTAAGCGATTGGGCTGAATTCCATGTCCAAAATACAGATTGGTTGGATGCTGATTCCGATGATGATGGACTTGAGGATGGCGATGAAGTGGAAATCTATTTCTCAGACCCTACAACATACGACCCTGATGATGATCAAGATGGGTATTATTGGTTCCAAGATTGTGATGATATAAATCCAGATCGAAACCCAGGCTTGGATGAATGGCTCAATGGCATCGATGATGATTGCGATGAAGCAATCGATGAGGACTTCATTGGCTTAGACAGGGATCGTGATGGTTTACTTGATCTCGATGAATTCATTCTTTACGGAACAGATTGGTTGGATGCTGATACAGATGATGATGGTTTACAAGATGGATATGAATTCTTCATCAATACAAACCCGTTATTTGCTGACCTCGATAATGATGAAGACGGTGTTCGATGGTTCAACGACTGCGATGATAACGATTCGAGCATCAGCCCTTACAAGACAGAAGTACGAAATGGAATCGATGACAATTGCAATAATGAAATTGACGAAGGAATAGAACCACTTGCTCCAAAAATCCTTGTTGTATCCATTGATTACAGCCAGCAGACCATCGAGCAACCAATTAAAATTACGACGTATGCGAATCAAGATACTCTCGAAATCATCTATGAATTTGAACCAGGACTGGTCATTGAAATACAACAAAATAACGCCATCATAAATTCTGTTAACGAGGGAACATTTGGAGGTAGTGTGTGTGCAATTGCAGACGTTACAATCGATTGTCAACAGTTTACATTTACCTTCGTTGAAGTTGAAGAGGACGTCGTTGAACCAAGTGAGAAACAAGACCCAAAACAAAGCGCATCATACCTAAGCCAGGTATCTCAACACTTCTTGTTCATCGCAATTGGTACTGTGATCCTACTGGCCATTGTTGCCATCGGATGGGAGAGAGAGAAAACAGTTCAACAATGGCAAGCAATACCTCCCCAATACCTCGGAAATGTCCCTGCAGCCCCCGACCTTAGCATCTTGAACAAAGGCTTTGATAACCGTTGAAGTTGTTCGTCAACATTACCTCACTAAGTGAGTGGATGTGTTGAAAATGAGCAAGACAAAGAAAGAAACGAAGCAAGACGAAGAAAGCCGAACCCTATTGGTTGGATATGCCCGCCGCAGTAATGCAGGCGGTGCCATCAAATTATCCATCAATACTGCAACATTTGCAGATTGTGAAACCTATGAAACAAGCGACGGGGAATCCTATGTTCCTCTCGTATTGTCCATGGCAGCACTGCAACGAGTGATCGCCGGAGAGCGTGCAGTTACCACCGTTTCTCAACTCCTCGATTAGGATGAAAAACGATTGTAGTAATCATGTTCATTTATGGATGTGAAGCCGGTTGATGCAGAGTTCAGGCTCTGCATCACCCTTTTGGTTAAAAAAACATATAAATTTCAATTATTACTATATATGCTATATTTACGAGGTGTGGTTAATGGGCAAGGATGACTCAGCATCCCGCATCATCGCGGGAATGCCGATGTACAACGAGGAAGAAACCATTGGTACTGTTGTAACAATGGCTCTTCGTCACGTTGATGAAGTCATCTGTATCGATGATGGTTCTTCTGATTCTAGCGCCCGCATTGCAGAAGCATGCGGAGCAACTGTCATNCGACATAGAAGCAACCAAGGNTATGGTGCTGCACTAAAAACACTCTTCCAAACGACAAGCACACGTGATACAGATGTCCTTNTCGTCCTAGATTCAGATGGCCAACATGATACCTCTGACATTCCAAAGTTGATTCAACCTATTCTTGATGGAGAGGCTGACTTTACAATTGGTTCTAGATTTGTCGAAGGTGGAGAAGGAAATTCAATGCCTGCATATCGAAGATTGGGGATCAAAGTCATCACAGCTGCAAGTAATCTCACCAGCGATTTAGGAATCAAAGATACTCAATCTGGATTNCGTGCTTTTTCAAGAACTGCAATTGAACGCCTTCGTTTTGACGCAGATGGAATGGAATTGTCACTCGAAATGCTCGAAGATGCAAAAGAAAAGCAACTCATCATTCAGGAAGTACCGACCATCATCCGATACGATGTTCCTAAGGGATCAAATTTCACAGCGGTTTCACATGGATTTACAGTATTAACATGGGCGCTTTTGTCCTTGTCGCAGAAAAAGCCGCTCTTGACCTTGGGCATTCCAGGACTTGGTTTGCTGGCAACTGGTGCAGCGATGGGGATGCAAACTGCCCAAGGCGTTACGACTCAACTCGATTCAGCCCTCGGCGATGGACTTACTGCAGTATGGGTCGGTGTCCTTGGCTTAGCTTTGATTACAACTGGATTCATTTTGCAAACTGTTCGTGGATTTTTGAGAATTCTTCTTGTCCGTGAATTCGGACTTGACTGAATACAAATCGTCGCATTGTTCATCAATCAAGCGCGACTGGTTGAGCCATGGCAGGTCAACTCTCAGAGATGATTGAGAGTTTCCGTCGAACCACGGAACCCGTCCGAGAAAAGATGGATTCTTGGAAAGAGAGCATCAATAGATATGCAAGTAAACGTACAGAACAGTTGTACAGAACAGTACTTGCGTCTCCTGCAATTTTTGTTTTGCTCCTCGTTATTATCGCAACATTTCTTGGACAACAAGGGCTTCAATTTCAAGATCAAATTGAAGATGATGTTGAAATCTTTTTACCTGACGGGGCAGAATCCACAGACCTCCTTCTTGAGGTAAGAGAAGAATGGTCAACTGATATCGCAGTGATTTACATTCAAACCGATAATGCCCGTCTTGGCGGAGGATTGGGTGACAACATTACCGATGAGAATATCCTCAAAGAAATAAGTTGGATTGAAGGCGATGACGATAACATCGGCGGTTCATTCATAGGAAGAGGAATGGATCATGATAAGGCTGATTATGGGGGTATAGACGGAGTACTTTGGATTATTTCACCAGCACAAATCATGAAAGAAATCAATTCGGCAGACGGAAGGTTCAACGAATCGATGTGTACCCATGGTGTGAATACCAGAATACCGGTTGAAGTTGATTGCTCTAACCTCGCTGGTGGCGGGCGATATGCCATACCTGACCAAAATACAATTGACCAAATCATCCAAAATTCAAGTGGATCCTTTGAGGCTTTAATCAAGGATACCAATGATAACGATCTCAGTTTCGATAGTGATGGAGACGGTGACCCAACAAACGACATGGATGGAGATGGAATTTGGGACACGACTGCAGTGATTGTAGGTATGCGGTCTGATGTCCCAGAGCAATGGGAAGATTTCGATCAACTTCTCGACCATTTTCAAAATATCATTGATAACCGGCCTACGGATTCTCAATCCACTGACATGACCGTAACTGGGCTGACAAAGACACTCGAAGATATTTCAGATGCCATCTACAAGGATTTGATTAAAATGCTGCCTTATTCTGTTCTCTTCACAATTCTGATCATCTCATTCCTCCATCGGTCTGCCAAGGTCGTTGTCATTACTGGGACACCGATTCTGCTTGCCCTTGGAGTCACATTTGGAGCATCAGTTGTTCTGAAATGGACACTCACTCCAATGATTGTTGCAACGTTTCCTATTCTGATAGGATTAGGTGTCGATTATGCTCTGCATATGGTCAATCGTATTGAAGAAGTGAGACGGAAGGAACTTGAACGTATTCTTGAAGAAAATGAAAAGAGAAAACGTCAAGGAAAGGATTTGCTCATTGAACCCGATCTATGGGACAAGGAATTTTACATCGATTGCGTTACTAAAATGGCTAGTTCAACGGGTGTTGCAGTCTTCTTATCTGCATTGACAACCGTCGTTGGATTCTCTGTTCTAATCGCCCCACAAATCGTCACCATTGCACCTATCCGTTCGGTAGGTCTTACTCTTGTNGTGGGAATTCTTTCCACCCTCATGTTTTCAATTGTTCTTGTTCCAGCATTGGCATGGCTATTGAAATTCCATAAGCGAAGTAATCCAGGCATGTGGAAGAATATTGGAAAGGTTCCTGTTCGATTCTTTGTCGTTATTCTGCTTGTTACTGGCAGCATCACAGCCTATGGAGTGGCAAATATGGATGAATTAGACGAACCAATTACTGGTTCTAGTGAAGCTCCTGAAGGCATTGAATCCCTCGACAAAATCGCACAATATTCGGAACAATTCGATAGTGGTCAGACCTCGATGTTTGTCTTTGATGCAACAAATCGTCCGAATAACAACGAGACTTCCAATATCCGTGATCTCCCTGTCATGGACGCTATGGATCTTCTCGAACAAAAGATAGATGCTGTCGAGAGCACAAATACAACCAGTATCATTACGTTCCTCAAAGCAGTTCCAGTAAGCATACAACTGACGGATGATATCGTCTTCTACGAAGGTTCCTTGTGGGATCTTTTGCATGATGAATGCTGGGAAAGTGATGACATTGTGGAATGCAATGTCTGGCTTGGTCTAGAAGCAACTGGCCCTGATGGTCGTGAAGGTTTGCGACGAGACATGGTCAACGTTGCTTTTGATACCCTTTCTCTTGAAGTTCGCTCGATGCTCTTGAATCAGGATGAAACCAAAGCGATAGTCTATGTTGACCAACCGTACATGAATCTCAACATCGCAGCAGGATTAAGAGACCAAATCGATGATATTCTCACTCAGGCTCCTGAACTCGACAAAACTCGCACCACGAAACTTACTGGTGGATTACCAGTCTCTTTGGATATCAATGAAGGAATCCATGACACACAGTCCTTAACAACGATTCTGACCATGATAATTTTGACCATTGTTCTAGCAATTGTGTTCCGATCGATCCGCTTGGGAGTCATCACAATGATCCCTGTCGCAGTCGTCATTTTATGGCAGCCACTTCTCATGCAAAGTGGAGATGTTAACGTGAATATTTT
>JGI26273J51734_10000696_pt1 | contig 18075 bp, 29 predicted proteins | sample SaaInlV_125m_DNA_FD_51734 | JGI IMG/M metagenome (IMG submission 51734) | reverse complement strand
AAGTTTGTTATAAAACTTCTAAAATCATTATTATTTCCTACTTCTGTTGGTATTCTATTATTTTCAAGATAATAAATAAAATATTTCAATACTTTATTTCTTTTTGAATTATCTGCTAAATTTTTGAAATAATCCGTATTCAATAGTGGTAAAATAAATGCTTTATACAATAATTTTACATGGTTACCAGATAGTCTTATAGATTTGTATTTTTTATAAGTTATTATTATTGTATTTTTATGGGTTTGAATAAATTGTTTGAACTGTACGACGTTTAGTAGTTGTGGTATAGGCATTGAAGGGTTTTGTTTAAATGATTTAACATAGAAAGTAGCAAAGCTTCTGGCCAAATCCTGTTCAATTAAAAATTCATTTTGGTATATTTTTGTGTATTTGTCTATTTCTGTATTTTCATTCACTGGAACTCTTCTCATACCTCTAAACAAACTAGAAAAGAAGCCTTGTCCCCTAACTGCACTTGGTGCGGCGCGAGTAGCAGTGTTAGGAGTTCTAGTTCTCCCAAAAGAAAACAAACCACCACCCACCCGGGGTGAATTGTATCCGCCGCCAATGTTTAATGATGGAATAACAGTGGATAATGTCCTACCTTGTATTCCAACAGATGGAACCTTAAGTCTTCTTTTAGTGTTTGTTTTAGTTTTTGAATTATTATTGTTAATTTTTGGAGAATTGAAAGTTGGAGATTTATTGTTGTTAAACTTGGGTGTATTGTTAAACTTTGGTGATTGATTATTATTAAACCCGGGTGATTCATTATTATTAAACCCGGGTGATTCATTATTGTTAAACCCTGGGGAATCATTATTGAAAGGAACATTGTTTGGTAGTGGTGACGCGGTATTTTTAGATTTTCTCTTAACCTGTATTAATATTGGTTCACTTATTCCTGTGACTAAAAGTTTTTCTTTTATTTGATTAACAATTTCACTCTTTTTTAATTCTTTGTATCCAAATAAATGCATTTTATCTGCAAGTCTGTAAAGTTTTCTTTTAGTTGACGCAGAATCAAAAAGTACTTTATAATCTTTTCCCGAGAGTGGGGATTTTCTATCGATTAACATGGTTTTGTCTTCTGATAAAACGAGGGGTGGCATTTGTAGGCGCCCCTCTGTTATACTTCTATATACTGATTCAATGACATTTTTAGGTATTCCCCGAACATTGACACTGTATCTTTCCTGGACAGTCTTTGTCAATTGATTCAAGGCGATTCCTGGACTAATGCTGCTGGTCGCCATATATATTACCTGACATATTATTTACTCCCATGAAATATAATTTTAATTTGTCTTCATAACCCATATCGAAATCAAACACATCAATGTCTTCCACATTTATTACTGTTTTATTTATATCCTTAGTATAATCTTCTCTAATTTTCATTGCTCCTTCTGCAATCGACTGTAATAAATCGATGGGTGATTCAATATTTTCTTTGAATGTGGTGTTTGATTTTATTCCCGTAATATGAACTTCATATGGTTTTTTATCAATAAATGGAAGAAATGGATACTTTTCAATAAGGCCTCCATCTACATATGTTTTACCCTTGTATGTTGTTGATGTAAAAATAAATGGAATTGACATGCTCATACACACCGCGTCTATTACATACATATCTGGATGTGTATCCACTGAAAAATATTCTGTTTTTGATGTGTTTAAACAGAATGCCGATACGTGTAATTTTTTCTTGAGTTCCTTGAACTTTGGGTTTCCTTTACAAAATTCAATAAGTTTTGACCGTATAGGGTCAATATCTACAAAACCGAATTTGTTAAAGAAGCATTCAAGGTCAATTTTAACAAATTCGGGGACATTAAAGTCAAATGAAAATTTTATTATTTCATCAACTGATAGGCCAACGCTAATGAATAATGATAATATAGCGCCAGCTGATGCCCCCGAAAGTTCTTCAATTCCTTCAAGTTTATCTTCAATGGATTTTAAGTATCCAAGAAGGCTGAAATATCCCAAGGCTCCTGGACCCACGACGAGATACTTCATTTAATAAAACTGAGGAAATTGCTTTCGGAGAATAGCGAACACAAGGGCAAATACCAAAGTGTGAACGAGTTGGGATGAAAAGCTGGTCCCATCTGGTTTGAAGAAACCACCCTTTTCAGATGGAATTGTCAACAACATACCTGGGCTCAAGGCAATAAAGAGTAGAGTTGTGACAATCAAATCAGTTTTTGTCAAGATGATTTTGAGTTGTTTAGCGATTAAGGCGAAAGCGAGGAAGAACACAAGGGAGTGGAATAGCACATATGACCTCCCAGTGAGATTCTTTTCAAAAGACACTTTCTTACCATCAGTTGATAGGAGGAATCCAGGGCTCAAGGCCAAAAAGAGAGCTGCTGGTATTCCCACTTTGGCTGAAGTTATATCTGGCAAAGTAGGTTTCATTATATATATTCTTTGGATATTTTTTTGTAGTAAATACATAATAACGGAAATCGTCAATAGACTTGTTCCCGAAGATATCCCTATATTCACTTATAAGTCTCCAAAGAAAGTTGAGATCTGATTTATTGTCTTCTACCCAATCAATATATTCCGTTGTATCATATATTTCCTTAGGGTGTTCAAAACAAAAATCATAGAAAAAGTCATCGGGTTCAATGTTTTTGAACATGTCATCAAAAATGTATCGATTATCAAGATAGTCCTTCATGCTGTACCACATATCCCATAGTTCTTCATTGTAAATGGTGCTCCAGTCTTGGTAATCGAGGGGTTCGCAGGATTCCTCATCAGAGTTGCTGTCCCTCGCATCCTCTCCGTGAGTAATATCATCATAATATTCGTAGACCATTGTTTTTTACTTACTACTTATTCTTTCTTATCCTTTATACCTGTCATTGACAAAGTGACATTCTCCTTTTCTGGAAGAACTTCTTTAATGGCATTAAGGGCACCGTCAACTTGGTTTGGATCTCCATTGAAAAACTTTGTTAGACCCTCTGTGACACTCTTCTTGTTAAAAGTGGCCTTCTTTATGGTCTTCTTAAGCTTAATCTTACCCTTCTTGAGGTTGATTGTATCTATTTCTTTCGTCATCATGGATGATTTCAATTTTTCTTTGAGTTTCTTCTCAACATTTGTTAAAACTTTCAAATCATCCCTAGCATCGGTAATTTGCTTATTAAGTTCGAGAAGCTCATTAACGACATCGGCGATATCTTCCTGTTGTTCTGACATTTTATACTACAAACTGACTAAATCTTTAAGTAAAGAGCTTACGCTGCATCAAATCTGGTACGATTGTACTGTTGTTCCAGGTGTAAACATTCTTTGGGTTCGATGGCTCCGCGCGGAGGGACTGGTTGCTGTTGCGGAGGGTGCCACCGATGGTTTCTGGGAAACCGATTTGTTCACGGGGGTCCATGAAGTTTTGGCCCTTGAGGACTTCTTCTGGAGCAAATTGTCCGAAGTCCTCCTGGGATGCAACTTCACGGGGCAAGAGGCTGGAGGCCAAACCGGTACCAGCCTTCATTTCACAACGTGGGATGACGTTGTTATTAGCTGGTTCTTGTTCGGAACCTTCCAATTCTTTGAGCTCATAGCCTGATTTACCCAAACCAATAAATTTAAGCAAATCTGTTCTGGTGATGATGTACACCAAAGCTAGGATGGCGAGCACTTTCATGAGTGTATCACGACCTTTATTCATCTTTATATGTTATGGATAAAATATTTTTAACGAAAAAAGATGAAGGAATTTAAATTAGAGTATTTATCAGCGGCGTTGACGGGGTGGACGGGCAGCGCGTTCTTCTTCCGCGGTTGGGGCATCACCACACCCACCGGCACCTGGGCGGACCTTGGCGAAGGACTTGCGCTGAGACCACACGAGGAGGCCTAGGGCAATGAGCACAAGGATTGGGAATTGTTGACGGAGCATTCGGTTAACGGTCGCCATTGTTTTCTGTATATAGTACGAATAGAAAAAATTTANGTGTCATANACAAGGTGGTCTGAACTTATATTACCCAATTCATTTTCTGGTCTGAATTTTATGTTTTTTTCTGGAAGGTTGCTCCTGAATTTTGTTGAGTATATACTATTTGTGTTGGGTGTTGTCACATGATAAATTGGGTGAACTGGATTCTTCCCCTTGGAACTATATCTCTCCTGAGAATAATTTGACATACTGAATTTTATTGAAATATATATTAAAAAACCAATCACGGCCAAATTGAAAAACCTATTGCTCTCCATTTATTATATGTAACTATTTTACTCTTCGTCATCAGAAATCTCATCTGAAATGATGCATTCCTCTGGATAATCGGGTTCCGCGGGTTCCTCTGGTTCGGGCTCTGGTTCTGGTTCCTGTTCCGGTGGGACAAGACGAACCTGGATGATATTCCAAATTGGTCCAAAAGTCTTCTTGGCAAACCAGATTCCAGCAAATTCAAGCATGACATCAGCTTTCTTGGATTCCTTAATGATGTCAAATGGGATAGATTCCTTTTCTGGGTTAAATACCCGAGAAGCTGAGATTTTATCCGCAGTCAAAACATTCTTAGAAAGAGATGGAACATAGAGAGACTTGAGCTTGTCAACTTTCATTTCTTTCTTAAACCATTCACCTGAACACTCCGCAGCAGTAGAAAGGTTTTCTTCATCAATGACCCTAATCTTCTTCGCGTTCTTCACATGGATTTCAACTTCTTCGCCCAAATCCTTGACCGAAACAGCTTTCAATTGAACCAAACATTTCTTCTCCTCGTCATTACGAACCTTGACAATGTAAGTTCCATCGGTATCTTGGGTTGGGTTGTTGTAGATCATTTTTATTAATTAATATACCTACTTCTTTAAACCAACATATGGTATCATAGACGCCTTATCGAATAACATGCTAGGTTTGTTCTTATTTCTAGTTTCCTTAAAGCCATATAATTCAATTTTTGGGGGTAAATTTAATTTTTTATTATTATTGGAATTATATCTATATTTATACTCATTCTTCACATATGAATTTGAATTGTTTTTTACCCAGCGACTATTATTTACATTGAATCGCATATTACCTAGGGTTTCCCTATATCCTTTCAACTTTTGATTAGATGCATATGTTAATTTTTTCAATTTCTCAACCGATGGTTTTGTTGTGTAAGTTGCATATTTGTTAGGGTTTACCTTAAGGGCTTGGGTTATACTCACAGTACCATCTCGGGAAATTGTCCTCTTCATTGTTTTAGCAACTGGTGATTTCTGGTACAACTTGTATAATGATGTTATAGATGTAATTGATTTTGATTTTACGCTTCTCAAATTTTTGTATGTTCTGACGAGACGAATCATTCTCTGTCTATCTTTTTGTTTCTTTTGTGGTCTCAAGCCTAGGGAATACATTAAATAAATATCTTCAACTAAAAATCTTCTTTTTGCAATTATAATATTTTTGTTCATAATAAGTTTGCCGTGGTTGTTTCTAAAAAGAATTCCCGCTGAATTTCTTGTTTCACCAACTTCATAACCAAATTCATCTGGTCTCATAAATGCAATGTCTAAGATACCACCCAAATTGTATTTCATAACTTTTTTATCCTTGGGTGAAAAATAATTAAGTTTTAAATCTAATGCAAATATCTCAACATCTATTAACACATTTTCTAAAGAAGGTTTATTTGTTTTTGAAATTTTCTTTTTTTGTTTCAATGTATATCTTCTTGTTAGATAAGGACCACTTGATGAAAAACCAATACCAAGGAAACGAGCTAATTTATTTTTTGAAGAAAGTCTTTGTTTTATTTTAGTTCCATATGATTGTGAAATTTCTCCAAGTTTATCCCAAAGTATAAGTTTTACAGCTTGGAGTTTAGCAAAAAAGTTTTTATCAATATTGAATCGTGGAACAAATTTAGTATCTATGTCAGATGTCACAACTTTTTGATCCAACAGTAAATAATAATTCACTGCATCACCCCCTGTCAATATTAGATCCCCTGATTTTTTAAGATAAATTGTGAGATTTCCAATAATATCATAAACAATGTCCCTCACACTATCTGTAACATAGGCGTAGACCATAGTTTCAAGATCTTTTTGTGAATACTTGGTGACAAGTCTACTTCTAAATTCTTTGAGTTTATCTTCTTCATAATATTTTTTAAGTAACGTGTCTTTGAAAAATAAATTATCATTCATGTAGTCATTAATTATTTCCTTGGAATATAAACTTTGATCCATATTATTATATACATATATAAAAATGGACTGTAAAGCATTGAAATGTTCGGGGTTTGACCGGGTTCGTAATTGCCGTTGTTATGCCAAGCCTGGAAATGAAGAAAAGCAATTTTGTGCATACAGCAAAAACGGTGTGATTATTCCATGTAATCCAGGTTGCTGTGATAAGGGTTGCCCAGGACAATGTGAGGATGTTCCATTTAGACCACCTTATGCATTAGATAGAAACATATATGACGCCGAGAAATTCCCTGAGTATCTTAAGCTAGCAGTTGTACTAGTAATAGTACTTATAGTACTTAGCACGTTGCGCGCTTAAAGGAAACAATGTATACTAAGATATAACCACCAAAAATGTCTACCCAAGAGATCCAGCAACTACAAAAAGATATCAAGTCCTTGACTAAGCTTGTTCGCAAAGTCTATAACCATCTTCAAGACCCAACCGGTGAAAAGGCCGCTGAGCGCGCCAAGAACAGTGCTCTCTTGCGACCAAAGCGTGTGTCTGAGGAACTCCGAGCTTTCTTGGATTTGGGTGCCGATGAAATGATCTCTCGCCCAGAAGTCACTAAGCGCATCAGTGCTTACATCAAGAAGGAAGAACTCCAACACCCAGACAACAAGAAAGTTATTGTCCCAGATGACAAGCTTAAGAAGCTTCTTAAGCCAACTGGTGATTTGACTTACCCAAGCATGCAGTCACTACTCTCTCCCCACTATCTCCCAGATGAAGGAGCTACTGAAAAAAATGCTGAATCCAAACCTAAGGTGAAGAAGGCTGTGTCTCCAAAAAAGTAATTTAAAAAAATCATAATTATATATAATAAATGGAGATAGATAAGCCAACTGTGGAATCCCTCATTGGTACAAAAATCAAAGATCTTGCTTTGTACCAAAGAGCCTTTAGACATAAATCAATCATCAAAGAAAAGCCCGAAATAGGTAGATGTTTTGAGACCCTAGAATTTATGGGAGATTCGGTATTGGGGTTTGTCATAACTAAATTTTTATTTGATCGCTATGAAAAAGAACAAGAAGGTTTCCTAACCAAGGCTAGAACTAAACTTGTGAGAGGAGAGATGTTAGCTCAAATTGCTTTGAAGCTGGGCTTGGATAAATGGATCCAAATGGATGAAAAGGGAATGCGAAACAATTGGAATAAAAATCCTAAAATTTTAGAAGATGTTTTTGAATCATTGATTGGTGCTATTTACCTAGACTTGGGACTATTACATGCTAAGCAGTTTGTTTTAAAAATTTATGAAGATCCACAATTGGTAGATATGAGATGTCTTCAAGTTGATGATAACTTTAAGGATAAAGTCATGAGATACTCCCAAACTCATTCCTTACCTCTTCCAGAATATAGAATTTTTTCTCATGAAAATGGTATTTTTACTATTGACATGTATATCAATAATCATTTTTTGGGAAGAGGAACTGGTAAGAATAAGAAACTAGCCGAACAAAGAGCAGCACAACAATTTGTAGAAAACTACCCAATAGAATAATTTTTAATACACCAACTTAAAAGGTTTAATAGTTATATATGTAATGCACCCCCAGGTTGCTAAGTTAATTAGTTACGAATATGCAGCCCAAAGGTCAGAAGAGTGGTTTGAACTAAGGAAAACTGTTTTAACTGCATCCCAGGTACCTAGTGCTATAAATGAAAATCCTTACCAAAAACCTTTTGACTTATTACTTGATAAATGTGGAAAGGGTAAGCCCTTTGTTGATACTATAGGTGCTTGTGCTCATGGTAATAAGTATGAAGACGAAGCAAGAATTATATATGAAGAACAAACTGGGGACAAAGTTCATGAAATTGGTTTATATGTGCATCCAACTATCAAATGGTTGGGCGGTTCGCCAGATGGAGTGAGTGAGGCAGGGTATTTAATTGAAATTAAGTGTCCCTTGAAGCGACAAATAAAAGATGAGGTGCCAATTCACTATATGGGTCAGCTTCAAGTGTGTATGGAGGTGCTTGAATTAGAAGAGGCAAGGTTTATTCAATACAAGCCAGAAGAAATAACATGGCCAAAGCCAGCTGAATTTCTTATAACGATTGTGAAGAGAGACCGAGAATGGTTTGCTAAGAGACTCCCAATTATGAAAGAATTTTGGGATAAAGTTTTATGGCACAGGGAGCACGGTATTGAAGTCCCAGAAAAAAAGACGAGGAAACCAAGGGAAAGGAAACAAGAAGTGATTGAACCACAAGAATGTGAGATTGAAATATGTTCAGAAGATGAAAATTATCTTAGTGATTAATATATAAAATGTCCGACATTCCAAGAATTGGTTCCCGCGCTCAGGTTTTTCACGGGACAGCTAAATCTACAGCTGGTGGTTTGAAGGCTGGTGATTTGATCCGCGATGACGATGGACAAATTAAAAGTAAGAAGGCGCAAATGTCTGCCCTCGCGCGTATGAAGAAGGAAGGTAAGAGTGCCATGGTCAAGGTTTTCAAACCAAAGAAGTCAGGCTTCAAGCTCCAGCCCAAGGAAGGTACTGCGGCTTACAAAAAACTCATAAAAAAAATGAACAAGTAATATAAGAATGTCTCGTGATACTGAATTGTGGAAAGACTCAGTAAAATTAGCAAAAATGCGCGCTGGTCAGAATCCAGATAGTTTTGTAATGTTAAAAGGTAATTTGTACAAGGAAGCGTTAATCACTTATATGTTNGCGAAAGAAAAGAACAGGGTGAANAACAGAAATAAAAATAACCGTATTAATTAAGTTACAATGCCACCTAAGAAAAATATAACTAATTTAAAAAAAAAATTAAAAATATACGGTCCCAATGGTAAAGTTTTTAAACCAAAACCAATAACAGCAAAAGAGGTTCGAGAACTTTACAAAAAATTGATAAATAACAACATGTAAATGATTGTAGAATTTATAAATAATTTTACAATCATTGATTGATCATTTTATTTTATTTTTTTATGGATTTTCAATAAATTGGAATCCCCTAAGTCTTTGTGGTTCAAAAACCATGAGTTGATGAAGTTTCCAAGTAATACCAAACTTCTTATTCAAGAAATATACGCTATTCATTTCAACTTTAGCGATACCTGTATTTCTTGCATATAGTCCATTTGTGGCTTCTTTACGAATATCATTCTTTTCGGGGTCAATAACGAGTGGTTTAATCCGAGAATCGTAGGTTGTATCAACTTTGACCCTAAACTTTGGTTCTCGTTCGGGGTCTTCTTTGATATTGGAGTTAAACATCGATTGAACATCACCATATGTCTTGGCTTCACCAAAGATATTGACACTTTGTTGAACGACTTCCAATATAACTCGCTTTTCAAGTTCGCGAATTGTATCATAAAAGTTTTTAACGTAGTTGCCTTCTTCATCCCACCCTTTCATTGAAAATTCAACGTTGTATTTGGTTTGACCTACCTCTGGCACAAAACCAGAGATTCCAAATGGCATATACATTCGGGGGGTATGAGTTCTTAGTGGCCTCTTGTCCTTGGTGTTAATAATAATTTTTTTGTTTTCGTAGTTACCAATTTCAACATCTTCCAACACGTCGGAGAAACCGCGCATTTTAATAAAATATAGAACTGAAGCTTTAAGTCAATTCCTTAACCAGAACAGGAAGAGCATTCTGGCTCTAAACTAAATTGAATTGGTCTAGCCTTAGCTTTTGAACGAAGGTAATACATACCCGTCTTCAAACCAGCTTTCCAACCATAAAAGTGCATTGACGAAATTTTGGCAACAGTTGGGGATTCGAGGAACAAATTCATAGATTGAGATTGATCCACAAAGAAACCCCTGTCTTTCGCCATATCAATAATTACCTTTTGACTGATTTCCCATACAGTCTTGTAAAGAATTTTAATGTGGTCCGGAATGTCGGTAATANTTTGGATTGAACCACCGGCTCTCACCATTAAATCCTTCATTTCCTTAGACCAAAGTCCCTCTTTCTTGAGAGCCTTAACAAGGTGTTTATTCACAATAACAAACTCCCCGGCTAGGGTTCTTCTCAAGTAAATGTTAGTTGTATATGGTTCAAAACATTCATTGTTTCCAAGAATTTGTGAGGTAGAAGCAGTTGGCATTGGAGCAACAAGTAAGGAGTTCCTGACACCTTTCTTAACTCTTTCCTTCATTGCATCCCAATCATACATGCCACTGAATGGAGCTTCTCCATCGCACATGTCAAATTGAAGAATACCTTGACTTATTGGGGAACCCTCAAAGGATGAATATGGACCATCAATTTCTGCCAATTCACAACTTGCTTCTAGAGCAGCATGATAAATAGTTTCAAAAATAGCGGCATTTAATTTAATAGCTTCGTGACCGTCAAAGCTTAAACCACTCAAATTGAACACATCTGCCAACCCCTGAACACCCAATCCAATTGGTCTATGTTTCATGTTTGAATTTTCAGCAGTTTCAACTGGATAATAATTTTTATCAATAACTTTATTCAAATTCTTTGTCATAATTTTAACAACCCTGTGAAGTTCATCAAATTTATATTTTTTAGTTTCTGGGTCAATATACTTTGGAAGAGCGACAGATGCCAAATTACACACCGCTGTTTCTTCCTTATTGGATACTTCCTGAATTTCAGCACATAAATTTGAGCTTTTAATCACACCAATGTTCTTTTGATTACTGCGCTTATTACACTGATCCTTGTAAAGCATATATGGGGTTCCAGTCTCAGTTTGTGATTTGATAATAGCCTTCCAGATAGTCATGGCTGACACTGTTTGTGTTGCCAAACCTTCCTTTTCGTATTTTTCATAGAGAGCATCAAATTCTTCACCGTAGACATCATTTAGACCCTTTGCAACATTGGGACAGAAGAGAGACCAATGACTGTCTTCTTCAACTCGTCGCATGAACAAGTCGGGAATCCACATCGCAGTGAATAAATCTCGACACCTAGCCTCTTCATCCCCTTGGTTAAGTCTTAACTCGAGGAAATCAAGGACATCCGAGTGCCATGGTTCGAGGTATACCGCAATAGAGCCTTTTCTACGACCAGCTTGGTCGACGTGTCTAGCAGTAGCATTATATACCCTTAACATTGGTATAATACCAGATGAATTACCGTTAGTTCCCTTAATATGGGAATTTTTAGCTCTTACATCTGAAATATGAACCCCTATACCCCCAGCCCATTTACTGATCCGAGCACATTCCTTTACAGTGTCATAAATCCCGTCAATTGAGTCACCTTTAGAAGAAATAAGGAAGCATGAGGACATTTGTGGTCTCAAAGTTCCAGAGTTGAAAAGTGTGGGGGTTGCATGAACAAACAAACCACGAGACATATGGTCGTATGTTTCAATGGCTTTTTCAATATCTGAACCGTGAATACCCAGGGCAACTCTCATATACATGTATTGGGGTGTCTCCCTGATTATACCATTTACTCTGGTCAGATATGCCTTTTCAAGAGTTTTTAGACCAAAGAAACCAAAATCATTGTCTCGTTCTGGGACAATTGCATCTGAAACTTTGGTAGAGTTATTGAAAACATCTTCGGTGACAATGTTATTGTCATAAAGTTCCTTCATAGCTTCAGTGAAACATTTTGGTGCATTTTTTTGAATATTACTCGCTACGATACGAGTGGCCAATATTTCATAGTCGGGGTCAGTTGTTATCATACCGATTGCAATCTCAGAGGTGAGAACGTCTATTTCATGGGTAGAAATACCATCGTACATTTGAGAGGCAACTTGTTGAGCTATTTTGTCTGGGGAAACAGCATCTGATAACCCTTGAGTTAAATTTGAAATACGGGCTGTTACTTTGTCGAATTTCATTTCTTCATTTTCTCCTGAGCGCTTGGTGACCTTCATTGGATAAAATTAGCATTTATTTTTTAAATATACAATCACCGCTACGAACAGCTACTGGTTTACCACCGCATTCCTCTTTGCGGTTTGGTTGAAGAAGATAAGTGTTAACATGGAAAGGACCGACATTGCCGGCTTTTGTTACTGGGGCATAAGAACCCTTAAAGCATTCAGGGGGTGAGCACTCGGGACCCAAATCAACATGGGGGTTCTTATCAGAAAAAACTTTATCAAAATCTGCACCTTGCAACATTATTTATTATTACTATATTTTTTTTTCCCACCATAAATTAAATGTATATCAATACTCTCAAACAAAGTGAGACCCCTCTGAATAAACTGTTCTTTTCGGAGTTCAATACAAATTTAATCCAGCGGGGGATAAGACAACATGTCAAAAATAAAAGTGGAATTGCCATTGACTATCAAAACATAAATGATGTGTTTGTAATTATGAGAACAGTTTTTATCAATAACTCTGGGGACCCATATGAAAATGTTGAGGCCCAAGTTCGTATGATGAACGAACAAGTTTTAGAAGCTGCCTATGACCAGATTCAAACTGGTATGTCTCAGTTCATTAACTACAACAAGGGTTTAGATTCATTAACTACCCCCCTTGCTAAACCAATGAGCACCTCAACAACAGGGTTGAAAATCGAAGATGCCAAGGACAACATAGGTATAAAGTTTTAGGTCTCTAAAATATTAAGATGACAACTTCTTTGAATTATTATAAGGACGAAACAAAAAAAGTATGTAAAACCAAGGGGTGGGATAGGGTGAATATAGACAAGGTATGGTTATTATTGTCTGAAGAATTTGGAGAATTGGCTTCAGCAATTAGACAACACCAAAGAACCTTTAAAAAGACTGGCCTGAAAAAAGATAGAGGTACAGATGTCACAATGGAATTGGGGGATGTATTCAGTTATTTATTTCAACTTGCACACATGTTAGATATAGATTTGGATGTAATGTGGGAGCTCCATAAAAATAAAATGGTCACCAAGAGATACAATAAAAAATCTAACGCTAATACAAAGGAAGATGAGTAAGCATATGATATCAGACCAGAATACTATAAATGATATCAACCCTTTTGTGTTGATTGATTTTTCTCTTCCTGGTTCCGCTGGTACACCACATTCATTTTCCCCATATAAAAAACCAATTGAACAGGTTGAGACAGAAGAGCCAAGTGTTGCGTGTAAGCTTCACCGGAAAGTGGGGGGAGCCAACTTCTGCGAGGATCCCACTGCGAATTGCCCAATGTCTAGAATTGTGCTTCCAGAGCGAGTAATTCAGTATGAAGACGGTTCCGTCAATACTGATTTATGCGCTGATGGTGAAAGCATCGCGAAGAGACAACAAGAAGAAAAAGAAAGAAAAAGACGAATTAATAATATATTATTGGTCATCTGCTTTATAATCCTTGTATATCTTTTAGTACTTTAAACATTTTAATAAGACGTTTAGAACTATCTGCACGCTCAATCAAATCAGGTAAATGTTCCTCGCAAAGTGAATTCAATAAACTCACTTGCCAAGAACTTTCTGAATCAATGAATGGTGGAACAAAGGTTGGTTCAATAATTTTAGATGTATGGAGGACTCTAACCTTTGTATGGAAGCTTGGGTCATCCTTTATTATGTTTTCGAGGGCAATATTAGCCAAACGTCGTTTAACCTCTAGGGTTTGCTTTACCATTGTCGAAAGAAATTGTTCGTATGGTATTGTAGACTTCTTAAATGAAAGTTTTTGCCAATCACCGATTGGTTCGGTTAAAAAATAATCAATAAATCTTTTGTAACCCTTGTCACTTTCTTCATATTCGCCTACATATCGGATGTACTCAAGTTCGACATGAGTGTGTCCGTCGTCAATGTCAGTCACGACAAGGGCTTTCTTTATAAACGAGAGACTCATGTACTTATAGTTTGTATCTTCTCTTTAAACCTATTCATGTCATTCTCTATCTCATGTTGGGTATTAGGGCAATCATGCATCTCACAATACATACATAATACACATACTTTCAACGAACATTGACCACATTTCTTAACTTTACAATTTCGTCTACAATTGTCACAACGACCCATTAAAATAATAAATGTTTTTTGATTACCTAAGTTTTACGCATTCTTTATAGCCTTAATTCACACAAGGCCCCTCTGTATGTATCACAACATCGCTAATAACACTTTCTCTTATCTTCTGACTCTTGATGAGTTTAGGGAAAGATACCCCGAAGAGTTGAAACCATCATGGATTAAAATTACTACAATTACGATGGTCTCAAAATATATGCATGAAATTGATATTCCCAAACTCAAGGAAGTATTCAAGAATAAAATCATTAATATCGACATGGAAAACTCAAAAGAAAAAAATACTTTCAAATGGTCAATGAAACCCACTACATTCTACAACCAAATTACTTTGGTATACACGGATGATTTCAGTACAAAATCAATCAAAGTGTTTCCAAATGGCAGTTTACAAGTGGCTGGTTGTAGTGACCTGTTTGATTGCAAAAGAATTATTTCTGAACTTTGTTTGATATTTGAGAAATATCTTGGTACAACTTCAGTCGCACCTATTGATACTTTCAGGGTGGTCATGATAAACTCAAACTACTCTCTCAATTACAATATTAATCTCATGAAAACGGTGGCACAATTTGAAAAATATCCAGACATCTTCAAAGTTTCTTTTGAACCCGACAGGTATTCTGCAGTAAAAATTAAATTTAAACCAGCAGAAGAAATGAAAGAAATTACTGTAAGTATTTTTGGAACAGGAAAAATTATCATCACTGGTGCAGAGACCCTCAAGGAAATTGTTTATGCATACAATATTATTAATGAAAACATAAATGAAGACCCGGAAATAAGAAATTCCAAATCCCAAGTTACAGAACTTTTTGATACTTTCATTGGATACAAAGTAAAAGATTTGGTCAGTATCTTGGAACAGAGAAATTTCAAATCTTGGCTCGCCACTGGAAATAATCTTCAAATTAATTTCTAGATACGTAATAAATGTCTCAGCGCATGGGTCAAGCCGATGGGAGGTGCTTTTCAATTGCCACCTCCGCAAAACTTTTGAATAATTATATCATGCAAAAGAACAACATTGCCTACAGTGACAACTACTCTTACCGTAAATTGTTGCAAACCCAAGGACCAAATGCCTTGAAGGTTGTCCAAGATCAACAAAAGACTCGTTCACCAAACCGTATCACAGTGTGTGACAAACCACTTTTGAATGTGTCAAATATTTACTAATTCTTTTGATTTGGTAAATTAAGATGACACCCTGTTGTTCCATATGTCTTGGAGAAGTCAGGGAAACTCGGTCGAATAAACCCACAAGATGTGGTCATTTATTCCACGGAGAATGTCTCAAGAAATGGAAAGAAAAGGGAAAGAATACATGCCCCATATGTAGAAAACTTATAGATGTATCAACCTATAATGTAACTATAAAAATTGAAAATAATATAACAGGTCTCACAAGCGAATCAAATGTTGATCCAGAAGTTTTAGATAATATCGTAGATATGTTTGAAATAGGATTAGAATTTGAATATAGGATTGACATTGAGGCCCTTTTTGCGGACATCGGGACTATTCTTTCCAATGACCACTCCCTTGTTCTTGACACAGAAGCTACTGCAGTATAGCTTATAATTTAACCCAGGGTAATCACGGGATGCAAACCTTGGATCAACAATACGCTTCCCTTTTGCATCAGTAAGCAATGGACCAGTAGCCCATCCACGCTTGTGAGCAAAACCATTTGCCTTGAATTTCATTACTTTTCCAGGCTTTAATGGTCCAGCCTTCTTCACCCTAGACACTGGCACATTAAAGAACTTTGCAATCTTCTCATATGTATCACCTTTCTTTGGTTTGTACTCAACAGATCCATACTGACGGTAAAAATGGAAATCACCACTGTTAAATAAGTTTCTTCCAGAGGAGGGAGCAACAAACATCATAGATTTGAAGAAACCAGGACGACACTTCATATCAGCTTTAGTTTTATACACACTTGAAGGGTTGTTTGATTTAACACCAACAGGTAATTTACCACAAGCCTTAATTGGACCGTAGTTATTGTTTCTCATACCACTCTTGTTTCCAGGAGAACTCTTTTGGGTTCTAAAATTTGAATAATCATTAAAAGCGTAATCATAGCAATTATTGGAACGGATTCCCTTTTTACTTCCCCATTTTTTTTCACTATACACAGGTTCTGAACCGCTCAAGGGAAGTCCCTTGACCTTACGACCAATTACTCTTTTCTTGGAATTATTATTATTTTTATTATTGTTTGTGGTAGGTTTAGCTTTAGCCATCTTATAATTTACCCAGAAAAAAATATACATAAATTATAAAATGATTAAGGATCTTGTCAAGACCAAGAACGCTTCTGATGCCCTCACTGAAATTTTGATTTTGTTGCTCTCCATTCTCATCAGCACACTCATCCTCCGACTCCTTTGGAACAACGCGTTGGTTAAGCACGTCTCTGTATTGAAGCCAATTAAGTCTTTCGTTGATGCGCTCCTCCTCTCCATTGCGCTCACCGTTCTCCGAGGTGTTTAAATAATTTATCACCCCCAAAAAGTATAAAATATATATGTTAAGATTAATTCAAAAATCTTAAGATATTATTTATTTAACGACGTGATTTATAATACACAGCCAACTGAATAAGTCGCTGTTTAACAAGTTTCTTCTCATCTAGTGTAAACATCCTTGTCATTTGAATTACATTTCTACGACGCATTATATTGTTTACATTGTTTATTGTAAAATTACTATTCTCTATAATATATTCACCAAGCATATTGAATATATTTCTCGCAACGGTATTTGGAGTAGAAAGTGCATTATTTGCTTTTCTTTTTTTACCAATACCCGACATATATTATATAAAAGGATTATTATCACGAACAATGAATCCATTCCTTTCTAAACTATCTGAAAGTTCAGATGCATATTCCCAATCACCCATATCCATTGCTCGCTNATAACATAAACGCATCCTAGCAATTGAAGGCGTCATTTTAGTATGACACGGGTTTATCACTTCTATATTTTTATGCTTATAAATATCTTCATATACAACTTTTCTTATGTGAAAACGTTTATAAGAATACAAATTTTGGTTGTAATTCATTTTACCTATTTCATACTAGTCTCATAACTTTAAACCTCAGTGTAACCAACCTTCTTGGTTCCATCTGGGAACTTTATACCTGGGTATCCTGGCAAATCCTTGCACTTTTCAGGTTCCTTTTCACAATCCACAAATTCATATGGGATTTTCTTTTGCTTCATATAATCAAGTTGTTTCCTAGTCCAGCCACATGACATTGTCCCGTAGACAATATACTTATCTTCTTCCTTTTCAACTTTTTTATTCTTTGGAGAGTTTTTGGGCTTTGTGCTATTTGGAGCCTTCCACAAAATATATCCATTTACGGCAACCAAAAAAAGAACGGGGAACATGTTATATATTGATAATTGGATATTTTTTTTCAAGTGCCTCACACATTTGCTTTATAGTTTTTCCCTTGTAATCAACCTTTTTCTTTTCTAAAACTTTTTGTAATTCAGCTTTCTTTAGACTAGTACACAAACGACCTTTGACTTTAAATCTACCCTTTTTATCTTTTGTGAATGGAATAAATTCAAAGCCCTTGGGTTCATTAAATGTTAATTTCTTTGAAATGTTTTGTTGTTTTTTAGAAACTTTAGCAGCTTTTTTAAGGTCTTGTGTTCTATATTTTTTAATGGCATTGGTCACACTTGCACTCTTACTTGCCGCATCGGCTTTCTTCTCTTGAGATTTTGAAATTTTATTAATATTTTTTGTTGCCCCCTGTAAAATTCTAATTTTTGTATCTCTCCTTGCATCTAGTGTTTTGGGACCTGGTTTCTTTTTGTCTTTTGTCATTTTGATCTGTTTTGATAAATT
>JGI26273J51734_10000683_pt1 | contig 18257 bp, 15 predicted proteins | sample SaaInlV_125m_DNA_FD_51734 | JGI IMG/M metagenome (IMG submission 51734) | reverse complement strand
TTATGATTTGTTCCCATTTTTTTGCGGGAATGTAAAGGTTTTTTGAGAACATTTGAGAACAAAGTGCGTATATTTCTGCTAACCCACTGACAATAAATGAATTGCTTTATCTTGTTCCATCAACCAAAGCAGACCGCGCGCGGCCTTTCCGCGCTGTGATGTGAGTTCTGGGTCAAGGCTTAGCAACGTGCGCGCATCGCTTTGAGCGGTTTCCATTAAATCCGTCATCGCCTCGAGATCCGCGATACGAAACTGCGGCAGACCAGATTGCACCGTGCCGATCAAATCTCCCGCCCCGCGCATTTGCAAATCCGTTTCGGCGATCACGAACCCGTCATCCGTTTGCCTTAAAATTTCCAAACGTTTTTTGCCACCTGCAGATAGGGGCGCTTGATAAAGCAAAAGGCAGGTTGATTTCTGCGAGCCCCGCCCAACGCGTCCGCGAAGTTGATGAAGCTGCGCCAGTCCAAACGCCTCGGCGCGTTCGATAACCATTATGCTTGCCTGTGGCACATTAACCCCCACCTCAATCACGGTTGTTGCCACAAGAACTTTTGCATCACCGCTTTGAAAGCGCGCCATTGCCGCATCTTTATCGGGGGCGGGCATTTGCCCATGCACAAGCTCAACCACCCCCTCACCCAAAGCAGCGCGCAGCGACGCAAATCGATCGCTAGCAGATTTATAATCCAGCACTTCGCTTTCTTCTACCAATGGGCACACCCAATAGGCTTGCTGTCCAGTTTTGATCGCCGCACGCAGATGACCAAGCACCTCTTGGATCCGCTCAGTTGAGACCATTGCGGTTGTTATAGGCTTCCGTCCAGGAGGTTTTTCATCCAAAACCGACACGTCCATATCGCCATATTGCGCCAAAGCCAAAGACCGTGGAATCGGAGTGGCCGTCATCACCAAAACATCTGGCCTATCCCCTTTACGGCCCAATTCCAAACGCTGGCGAACGCCAAACCTGTGTTGCTCATCAACCACCACCAACCGTAAATCGCAAAACGCTACATCAGATTGGAACACCGCATGCGTGCCAATAAGAATATCGGTTAGACCGGTGTGCAAAGCTTGCAATTTTGCCAGGCGGTCTTTGCCTTTGTCACGCCCTGTCAAAAGCGCTAGGGAAACGCCCGCCGCCTCTGCAAGCGGCTGCAAACCTTCAAGATGCTGACGCGCCAATATTTCGGTTGGGGCCATTAAAACACCCTGCCCCTTAGCTTCAACCGCAATCAGCAAGGCCATAAANGCAACCAGCGTTTTTCCTGATCCCACATCGCCCTGCAGCAGCCGGTTCATGCGTGACGTCGCACGCATATCCGCCGCAATTTCATCGATTGAGCGAAGCTGCGCCTTTGTTGCTTGATACGGCAAGCTGGCCAAAACCGCGCGGCGCAACAAACCTGTGCCCATAGAAGGCCTTCCAGCAGCTTTTTTCAAGCGCGCACGCGCCAAACCCAACGTCAGTTGATGCGCCATAAATTCATCATACGCCAAGCGCTGCCGCGCCGGTGCAACGGCCATCAAATCAGCCATCGTGCGCGGCTGATGCGCGATTTGGACTGCGTGCTGCCAAGACGGCCACCCAGAGCGGGCTTTTTGTGCAGGATCAATCCATTCTTCCAGTTCGGGCAGCTTGGTCAAGGCCGAGCCCAGCGCTTTTGCGACTGTTTTCTGAGTGATCCCCGCCGTGAGCGGGTAGACCGGCTCAATAGCCGGAATAGAGGCGCTGTGTTCGACCTCTAAAATATAATCAGGATGCGCAATCTGGATAAGCTGATCAAAACTTTCCACTTTGCCAGAAATCAGCCGTGTTGCACCAACCGGCAAAACCTTAGCAAGGTAATCCGCCCGGGCGTGAAAAAAAATCAATTGGAAAACGCCGCGCGAATCTTCCATCTCAACGCGATAGGGGGCTGATTTTCTGGCGCCGGGCCGATGCGCCAGAACCAAAGCCGAAACCGTCACGGTTTTGCCCGTTGGTTGGCCATAAACAGTTGCCACCAAAGACCGATCGATCAGCGATTGCGGCAAGGTAAAAATCAAATCGCGCGGGCGAAATACCTGTAAACCGGAAAAGCTTTTTGCCGTTTTGCTGCCAACCCCCGTTAAGGTTGAAAGGTCGGCGAAAAGGGGAAAAAGAATTTCTGGTCGGCTTGTCATAATGGCGCAAGCATAGCCAACCATTCTTCCTCATCAAGCACGGTTATGCCCAAATCTACGGCTTTTTTGGCTTTTGACCCCGCTGCAGCGCCTGCAACTAAAAAATCTGTTTTGGCCGAAACCGACCCTGCAACCTTTGCACCAAGCCGTTCGGCTTGCGCTTTGGCTTCAGCGCGCGACATTTTTTCGAGAGAGCCGGTGAACACAACCGTCTTTCCCGAAATAACATGATCCTGCGCGGCAATGGTCTCTGCATCTGTAATCTCTAACCACCCGCATAACCTCTCAATCGCGGCTCGTTCGCTAGGCGATTGAAACGCAGAAACAAGCGATTGCGCCATCACCTCGCCGACCCCATCAATCGATAGCAACTCGGCCCATGCCTCGCTCTGGGCATTTTGGGCTTGATCAAGCGCCTCGATCAGGGTGCTCCATTTTTTATAATGGCCAGCCAATACATTTGCACCCACCTCTCCAACGTGACGAATACCCAGCGCGAAAAGCATCCTGCCAAAGCCAATGGTGCGACGCTCCTGGATCGCTTGAAATAAATTTTCGGCGCTTTTACGCCCCCAGCCATCGCGATTTTTCAGTTGCGCGATTTTTTCTTCATCGCGCTGTTGAAGCGTAAAAATATCAGCCGGTTCGCGGATCGGCAGACCTTCATCTTTAAAGAACATTTCAATTTGCTTTGAGCCGAGCCCGTCAATGTCGAAGGCTTTGCGCGAAACAAAATGCTTAAGCCGTTCAATGCTTTGCGCAGGGCAAATCAACCCCCCGGCGCAGCGCCGCACCGCATCACCAGCTGCTCGGATCGCAGGGCTGCCACATTCGGGGCAATTTTGCGGAAATGTATATTTGGCGCGAGCTTGATCGCGAAAGGTTAAATCAACATCAGCAATTTTGGGAATAACATCACCCGCGCGATACACTTGNACACGATCGCCGGGGCGTATATCGCGCCCAGCTCGAATTTTGGCGCCATTGGAATCCAAACCCGAGATATAATCTTCATTATGAAGCGTCGCGTTTGACACAACAACGCCCCCAACCGTTACCGGCACAAGACGGGCAACCGGGCTTAGGGCGCCGGTCCGCCCCACTTGAATGTCAATCGCTTCNAGATCCGTCCAGGCAGTTTCGGCTGCAAATTTATGCGCAATCGCCCAGCGCGGGGTTGTCGAGCGCTCTCCCAATCGTTGCTGAAGCGCCAGCTCATCTATTTTATAAACCACCCCATCAATATCGTAATCCAGATCAGCCCGCAGCGCTGAAATATGTTGATACTGCGCAATCAACTGCGCAACAGATTGGCAAGTAAGCGTTAATGGATTGATCTCAAACCCCAGCTTAGAAAAGAATTTGAGAACCTCGCTTTGCGAGGCTCCAAGCGGATNGGAAAGCTCACCCCAAGCATAGGCAAAAAATTTCAATGGCCGGCTACGCGTAATTTCTGCATCCAACTGCCGCAAAGACCCCGCCGCCGCATTGCGCGGATTGGAAAATCGCTTGGCTTGGGCTTGGGCTTGGGTTTCGTTCAAACGTTGAAAGTCAGAACGCGCCATGTAAACCTCTCCGCGCACTTCCAACACGGGCGGAGCATCTTTTAAAACCTGCGGAATATCCGCGATCATGCGCGCATTTTGAGTGACATTTTCGCCAACACTGCCATCACCCCGCGTGGCCGCTTGCACAAGCTGCCCAGCTTCATATCTCAGCGTCAATGAAAGCCCGTCAATCTTCGGTTCTGCAGTATAGGTTAAAACGGCCTCACCCTTAAGGCCCAAAAAACGCCGAATGCGTTCATCAAACTCATCAACATCCTGTTCATCAAACGCATTTCCAAGCGAAAGCATGCGTTGGCTATGCGCAACTTTTGAAAACCCAGACTCGGCGACAGCACCAATTTTATCCGAAGGGCTATCACTGCGCTTCAACGAAGCAAAACGCGTTTCAATTTCAGCGTTTCGACGTTTCAGGCTATCAAAATCTGCATCGCTGATAAGCGGATTATCGTTCGCATGATAGGCAATATTTGCTTGATTTAAAAGCGATGCCAAGCGTGCAAGCTCATTTTCAGCTTCCGCCCTTGTCAGTTTTGCAACATCGATCCTCTCAGTATCCACCGGTTGTCCACTCCAAGCCTATTGGCTCTGTGATAGAGTGGCTTGAAACCGCGGTCCAGAGAAGAATCTTTAATTTGTTTAGGCACCAACAGCCATAGCAACCGGTTGGTTTTGGCTGGGTTTGGGATCTTTCAAAACATAACCCCTGCCCCAGACGGTTTCGATATAATTTTCATTCGCGCTGGCACGCGATAATTTCTTACGCAATTTACAAATAAAAACATCTATTATCTTAAGTTCCGGCTCATCCATACCGCCATATAGGTGATTTAGAAACATCTCTTTGGTCAATGTGGTTCCCTTGCGCAACGAAAGAAGCTCTAGCATTTGATATTCTTTTCCAGTCAGATGTACGCTTTTTCCATCCACCTCTACGGTTTTTGCATCCAAGTTAAGCGCTATTTTACCTGTTTCAATGATCGATTGAGAATGCCCTTTCGACCGCCGGATGATCGCATGGATCCGCGCAACCAGCTCTTCACGGTGAAATGGTTTGATCAAATAATCATCTGCGCCAGAGCCCAAGCCCCGAATTTTACTATCTGTATTNTCATCGCCCGATAATATCAGCGTCGGCGTATCGATCCGCGCCAAGCGCAATTGTCGCAACACCTCATGCCCGCTCATATCCGGCAATTTCAAATCTAGAAGTATCAGGTCAAAATCATAGAGTTTGGCCAAGTCGATCGCTTCTTCTCCAAGATCTGTCGTATACACGTTCAAACTAGCATGAGATAGCAACATCTCGATACTTTTCGATGTTGTCGCATCGTCTTCAACCAATAGAATACGCATTTCACTCTCCAACACATACGAGCGTCACTAAGGCTTCACCATAAAGGTTAACCACTCGTTACCATAACGCAATAAACGTAACTCTAGCGTGAAATACTGCTACGCGATGTTATTTTTAAACCAGAGGGACCATTGGCCGCCAGGCACCGTACCCAATCATAAAATTCTTCTTCGCTGATGCTGTAGGTTTCAAGTACCTCTTCTTGGGACCGTAATTGATAAAGTACAGCCCGCACCACTGCCAGTTTGCGCGAGGCCACCCACCGCCTTGTGTCGCGAGGCGGTAAATCCGCGACGCTTAAAAGTGATCCATCCGCAAGGCGCACCAACCCCGCGCCAGTTTTCATAGCTTTGCTGAACCGCATAGCACCCCCCTTTTCCCAAAGAAAAGATTGCGGTCAGGCGGCTTAATGTCTAATGAACCGTCACGATAAAAATGTTTAAAATGTGATCTTGTTTAGACGTTAACAAAAAGGAACTCTCGTGACAGGACCGCACCTCAATTCCTTAGGGTTTGCAAAACCACCTGCGGAAACACGCGTCGTCGTAGCCATGTCGGGCGGTGTCGACAGTTCCGTTGTAGCCGCACAATTGGCGAGTGAAGGCTATGATGTGGTTGGCGTTACTCTGCAACTTTACGATCATGGGGCCGCTTTGGCAAAGAAAGGCGCGTGTTGCGCAGGTATTGATATTCATGACGCGCGCCGCGTGGCCGAGAATATGGGCTTTCCGCATTACGTGCTGGATTATGAAAATATCTTTCAAGAGGCTGTGATCGATGACTTTGCAGATAGTTATCTGGCCGGGGCAACGCCAGTGCCCTGCATTCGCTGCAATGAACGGGTGAAATTCAAAGATCTGATGCAAACGGCGCGGGACCTTGAAGCAGATTGCATGGCGACCGGCCATTATATTCAGCGCAAACAAGGCCCAAATAAAGCCGAATTGCATCAGGCTGGCGATGCCACGCGCGACCAAAGCTATTTCCTATTCTCCACCACCCAACCTCAAGTTGACTTTCTGCGGTTTCCGCTTGGACATTTGACTTCGAAAGCACAAACACGCGCCTTGGCCCAAAAATATGGGCTGGATGTGGCCAGCAAACCAGACAGTCAGGATATTTGCTTCGTTCCCGATGGAAATTATGCCGCGGTGATTGAGAAGCTGCGCCCCGGCTCCGCCGAACCGGGGGATATAGTGGGGGTGGATGGTACAATATTGGGCCAGCATCACGGCGTGATCCATTATACGATTGGGCAACGCAGAGGTCTGGGAATTGGTGGCTTGGCTGACCCTATTTATGTGGTCGGCTTAGACGTTGAAAAAAAGCAGGTTATTGTGGGTCCAAAGCACTTATTGGCGGTGCGCAAAGTGCCTATTATGGGCATCAATTGGTTAGGAGATATTCCTTTTCAAGATAGGGCAGAATGGCATCTCTCGGTTAAATTGCGGTCTACGCGAGGGCCGAAAGAGGCGCTTGTAAAACCGCTCAGCGATACGACGGGCGAAGTCGAACTTTTAAACCCAGAAGAAGGCGTTGCCCCGGGGCAAGCCTGCGTGTTTTATGATACGGACAGCAGCCGTGTCTTGGGCGGTGGCTGGATCACCAAGCGCGCGTAAACGCAGATGCTTTTCAATCAAAGGAAAAGCTTTTAGGATCCTGAAATGAAGCAGTTTCTTTTGATCGTTATTCTTTTATCCGCGATGGGAATCGGGGGATATTTTGCCAAGCCTTATTTGGGCATGAACACCAAACCCAAAAACTGGCAAAATGGGCAGCAAGGCTATGTTCCTGCACGCCTTAAGAACACGTTAAACGGGCTCGGCAAAGGGTTTTAGCCTGTCAAAGTAAATCGCTGGCATAAGCCTGCCGAAGCATCACGCTTCTATATTGGGCTAAAACTTTCGCAAAGCAATAACAGCATTTAGACCACCAAATGCAAAGGCATTGCTGAGCGCCACGCTCACAGACGCCTCCCGCGCAATGTTGGGCACAACGTCCAGCGCGCATTCCGGATCTGCCTCTTCGTAACCGATTGTCGGGGCGACAACGCTATCGCGCAATGCCATAATACAGGCCAAAAGTTCCACCGCCCCCGTGCCGCCGATCACATGACCATGCATGGATTTCGTAGAACTGATCATCAAATCATCCGCATGGCGCCCAAACACCGTTGCCACGGCTGCGCATTCGGTTTTGTCATTCGCAGCTGTGCCCGTGCCATGCCTGTGCCCGTGCCATGCGCATTGATATAGCCGACATCTTCTGGATTAAGACCTGCATTTTTTAGCGCACCCGCGATTGCACGTTCAGCCCCCTGTTTAGATGGCATCACAATATCAGCGGCATCCGAGGACATCGCGTAGCCAACAACTTCAGCCAGAATTTCGGCCTTGCGGGCCTTTGCATGTTCCAATTCTTCGAACACAAATATTGCAGCGCCCTCGCCCTGCACCATGCCATTGCGATTGGCCGAAAAAGGGCGGCAGGCATCCCGGCTCATCACCCGCAAACCTTCCCAGGCTTTAACACCGCCAAAACAGAGCATGGATTCAGATCCCCCCGTTACCATTGCGGGCGACATGCCCGAGCGGACCAATTGAAAAGCTTGCGCCATGGCGTGATTGGAACTGGCACAAGCGGTTGACACCGTAAAGCTGGGGCCCTTCAAATTATATTCCATCGAAATATGGCTCGCCGCTGCATTATTCATCAGCTTGGGCACAACAAACGGATGTACGCGGTTTTTACCTTCTTCATATACGGCGCGATAATTGTCATCCCAGGTGCTCACTCCGCCGCCAGCAGTGCCCAAAACCACACCCGATGTCGCGGCAAGTTCTCCAGTAAAAACCAAGCCAGATTGCTCTAACGCCTCTTTCGCGGCCAATAAACTAAATTGCGTAAACCGATCATATAGAACCAATTGCTGGCGATTGAACACCCCTTCGGGGGTAAAGTTGCGAACCTGCCCTCCGATCTGAATTGACAACCGCTCTACGTCGCGAAACGTGACCGGAGCGATGCCGCAGCGCCCCTCACGCATCGCCTCGAAGGTTTCGTTGACAGTATGCCCAAGCGCGTTGATTGTGCCCGCGCCTGTAATCACAACCCTTTTCACAGCTTTTTTGCCACCAATTCTTGAATTCCAGCAATGATTGTTGCCACGGATGAGATGTCAAAATCACTATTTTGCGGATCATTCGCGTTGAAGGGTATTTGAATGTCAAAGGTTTCTTCTATTGCAAAAATACTTTCGACCAGCCCCAGACTATCGATCCCCAAACTGTCTAAACTGCTGTCTAAGGAAACGTCCTCGACTTCAAGAACCGCAAGTTCAGCTATGATTTCAATAACTTTTTTTTCCACATTCATGACTTCAACCTTCTAATTCTTATCCTTAAAAGATTCATCTTTTTGATTTAAAAACCGGGCTTTGAACTCTGCAAAATCGCGCATCAAGCGCGGCAAGCGGCGCAAAGCCTTATAGGCCTCAAGGTGGCTGTCCATCTTCATAGCTGGATAGCCCAGCATAACGCGCCCCGCAGGAACATTAGAAAGCACTTTCGTTGCGCCGCCTGTGATCACGTGATCACCAATAAATAAATTATCGCTCACCCCCGTTTGCCCGCCCAGCACAACATGTTTGCCAATTCGGGTTGATCCCGCGATCGCCACCTGCGCGCAAATCAAACTGTGTTGATCGATCGTCACATTATGACCGATTTGAACAAGATTGTCGCATTTCACACCATCACCGAGAACAGTATCGCGGATTGTACCGCAATCAACGCATGTATTGGCCCCCAGTTCGACATCATCGCCAATGGTAACGCTGCCCAAAGAATGCACCCGCGCCCAGCTCTGCTGCTGAACCGAGGCGGTTTGATCGCCCAAGGTTGCACGGGCAGCCTCAACGCCTGAAATCTCTTGAGTCACGAACGAAAAGCCATCCGCCCCAATAACAACCCCTGGCTGCGCGATAAAGCGATCCCCAATCCTCACACGCGCGCCAATTTTAACACCCTCTCGCAGGCGCGCATGATCACCCAAAACGCTAGAAGCGCCGATATGACAATAAGGGCCTATCAAAGAGTCATCGCCTATTTCAGCGTTTGGACCGATATAACAGAAAGGACCGATGCAAAGGTTTCGCCCAAGCTTTGCGCTCGGATCAATCACTGCAGATGGGTGAATGCCCAGCGGTACAGATTGTCCAGGATCAAGCATCTCGGATAAACCCGACAACGCAAATTTCGGGCGCGGCGCCAAAAGCGCTGCGCGTAATCCAAGCGCTTGCCAATCCGCCCCTTCACGCAGCATCGCCATTTCAGCCGCACCTTCGCTAAGTTGGGCTTCATAGGCGGGCGACATGGCCAGAGCCAGTTGGCCTTGCTTGGCGCTACTGGGTTCTGAGACGCTCTGCACGCGCAAGTTCGGGTCCCCCTTCAGCGTAAGGCCGAGAGACGCCGCAATATCTTTAAGTGTATACGCGATTTTTTTTTCCATTTCAGACTGGTTTAGCCTTGCGTGGCCTCTAACGCCAGCCCTGCCATCCGTAAGGCCTCAAAAATACGCGCGTCACGGCCGTAAATATCGCGTCTGAACCCAATCCGTCCATCATATTCTGTAACGGCGGTGCGATAGATAATGTGAACAGGAACTGGGTTTTTAAGGATAATGCTGGCCTCTTTGCCCGCATCTAAAAGCCGGTAAAAATCGCCAACGGGATCGTAGCTTTGGTCTGACAACAGCTCAAACGCAAAATCAAAAGGCTGATGCAGGCGAATACAACCATGGCTGAAAGCCCGCGTTTCTTTCGCGAATAAGGCTTTAGAGGGAGTGTCATGCAAATAAATATTATGCGGGTTGGGCAGCATAAACTTTACCAACCCAAGCGCATTTGTTTGCGATGGCAGCTGCTTTAAATCAAAGGGGAAGCTGTCTTGATCATAGGCCAAAAAATCAACAAAGTCTCGATCAACAACCTGCCCGTCTGGATCATAAAGCGTAAGATAGCTATGCGCGCTTGGATCTTCCTGCAGCTCAGGCAAATATTCATTTAGCGTTATCGATTTTGGAACATTCCAAGTTGGATTTATAACCATATATTCCATTACATCTGAAAACTCTGGACTGCGCTGATCATCAATATCCGCGCCCACCACCGAGCGAGTTTGGAATCTTACCGCGCCGTTTTCTATCAACTTGACCGTGTAATCGGTTAAATTCACCACAATTTGGCGATTTTGTTTCGGATGATTAATCCAACGTTCCCGTTCCATGGCGACTTCTATAGATTGCAAGCGCTGCGATAGTGGAACGTTCAACTCAGCAATCGTATTGCTGCCGGCGATGCCGTCAGGCGATAACCCATGATCTTTTTGGAAGCGTTGAAGCGCCAACCGCAAATCACCATCAAACCGAGCAGAAGCCGTTTGCTTCAAGTAGCCCTGTGATATCAATCGGTTGCGAAGTTGAACAACTTGATCTCCCTCGGCACCTTTGGACAGCCGTTCATCTAACAAAACCGGCCCCCATGGTGCATCCAGACGCGCCTTAAGCAGTTTTTGCCGCGCCTTCATCAGGTTCTTATAGGCGTCGCTTTGCGGTGGTAAGCTGTTTAAAACGGCTTTTGCCGGTTCTGACACAACCCGTTGCAAAAGCTCGCCTTGATTAATGCGCGGCAACTTTCGGAAGATCAATTCGTCCACTTTGCTGGGCTTTAAAAGACCGGCATGAACGTCTTTTGCGTATCGTAAAAAAGCCATTGTAAGCTGGCCTTCTAAGATACCCAATTGCCTTCCATCTTGGCTGCGCTTTTTAAAAAGCCCTAAGTCATCCCTATAGCGCCTCATAGGCAACGCGTGCAAATCAGCCTGTTCCAGCGCTGTGAATAAAGCCGTGCGTCGCTCAGTAGCGGCTTTGCCCTGCCCTATCCAAACCGGCATGAAATTCCGATTTTGGTAAAAACCTTCAACTTCTTTTTCGCCTGCTACTTCTTCTAGCAAGCCCAATTTAAACGCAAAATCAGTCAGTTCAGCCCGCGCGCTCTGCGCGAAAACCGTAAAAAAAATGACGCAAAAAAAACACAGTTTAATAAAAAATGATCTTTTTATCTGCTCGTCCTGCTGGCCGACCATCGCTTTTCCCACCCTTGGTATTCCGTATGCCTTTATAAAGCATATGTAGTTGATTGGAAGCACAGATCACGTCACTTTTTGGTAACGGATCTTTTTAAACTACCCCAATTTCACGGATTTTAGTTTAAAAAGACCGCAGAATAGCGGCAAAAACTGCCCTAAAAAGTGTCAGACACAACCTATCGGTAAATAAAATCTTGGCTAATGCTCTCTTTTATGGCAAGAAGCGATTTGTGGGTGAGCACGTTTTGATCGCCTGTGCGAAATATTTAAAAAGGGCTCTCGGGAATGGATCACACGCAAAACTGCACCGCGATATCGCGACGCTTTTTGCTTGGTGCATTTGCGGCAACGCTCGTGTCGGCCGCGCCTACCTTTTCCAAAGCCGCTGGTTTCCTGCGCAGATCAGGCGATATTCGTAGCCTGAATATGTATTCAAAGCGCAGCGGCGAGCGGGTGAATACGGTCTACTGGATCGACGGGCATTATATTCCTGAGGCTATCGACGAAATCAATCGCATAATGCGAGATTGGCGTCGCAACGAAATTAAACAAATTGATTTGCGCACGATCGACATCATGGCAGCCAGTCACCGCCTTTTGGACACGGATGAGCCATATCAGCTGCTTTCTGGGTATCGCAGCGCTAAGACAAATGCGATGCTGCGCCGTCAATCGCGTTTGGTGGCCAAGAAATCTTTGCATATTTCTGGGCAAGCTGCGGATCTTCGACTGTCATCGCGATCAGTTCGTCAACTTTCCAAAGCTGCTAATTCTTGCAAGGCTGGCGGCGTTGGGCGTTATTCACGGTCAAATTTTGTCCATGTCGATTGTGGTCCCCTGCGCAGCTGGGGCAGATAAGCCCGGTTTAAATCACCTGAGATGTGTTAAGCGATAGCCGTGCCAGCTGTATTGAATAGTTTTTAATAAAATCTCTTTCAAGAAACGGGATTTAAAATTGAAAATTCTATCAAAATTATAATTTAAATCCCTAAAAGCGCTAAACAAAATCGCCTGCGGTCGTTTCTATTCCTGAAGGAGATCCGCNATGCCAGCTTTTGAACTTAACAGAACATCCGATCTATCGGCAGCTATGACCTGTTCATCCGTTGCAGCCTCTCTTGAAGAGACCTCTTCCATTTCATCCCAAGCAGAGCTGGCCGAGATTGAAACGGGCGGTGCGTCAGATACTCAGTCTTTGATCAATCCTATCTTGTCAAAGCTGTTGATCAATCTGTTTCAAAAGGGCGAATACGAATCTGTTGTTTCATCCGCAGGCCAGCTTTTGAGCGAGTTTCCAGAGTCCATCTTTCTNCATAACGTTATGGCGGAAAGCTATTCGAAACTGGGACATGACGTAAAAGCAATTTTTCACTATGAACAAGCGATCGAAATNAAACCCTGCCCCGCAGAGCACAACATGCAACGGGACAACAAGGTCAACTATCATAACAACCTGGCCGTATCTCTCAAATCGCTTGGATTGCTGGATAGATCAGAGCAACATTTAAAAGCTGCTCTTAAGATCAACCCGCGCTTCTCTCCTGCCTATAATAATTATGGTAACCTATTGAACGATCGCGCCGATATTAAGGGCGCGCAGGATTGTTTTTTGAAAGCGATTGATATCGATGAGAATAGTTTTCGCGCCTATTGGAACCTGCACTCTACGGTAAGCGATGCAGAAACTGCACAGGCAATTGTGGAAATGTGCCTCAAGGCAGAGCCTATGTATCGTGACGCAATTTTTACGCTAGCCGGTATGAACGCGTTCAAGGGCGATCGAAGCCATTTTGACTCGTTAATGAAGAGCGAATTATCTGACGACCCAATCTTGAAAAGTATTGAATGGGTGTTGTCTTTGGAAGAAAAGCCCAGCTTACATTTTAATCGCTGGTCGATTTTCGACCTTGCCACATCTTTATCAGACCAGTCACGCCCCTTTTATGAGTTTGGTGTTTGGATGGGAGACTCGTTCAGGTATTTGATGAAGAGTTATGAAAAAGGATTTGGGTTTGATACGTTTGAGGGCCTGCCCGAAGATTGGCGATCTNTTCCCAAAGGGTCATATAGCAGCTTTGGAACAGTGCCAGAAATTCCCGGAGGTGAGTTCATCGTTGGTGAGTTTGACAAAACTTTACCAACCTTTTTTGCAACTGAACGCCCAAAAGCTGCATTGATAAATCTTGATGCAGATCTTTATGGATCAACCTTGAGCGCGCTTAAAAATGCACGATCCGTCATAGATGAACAGACGGTGATCATTTTTGATGAATTGATTATCAACAAGGGTTGGCAGCAGGATGAGTTTAAGGCGTTAAATGAGTTTTGCGCGCTCTTTGATTTGCGATATGAAGTCCTTGCACTGTCTCTTTATACCAAACAGGTGGTGACGCGAATTTTACCCGCAAGTTGAGCTTACCGTTTAAATAAAAAGGTTCGGATTTAGCTCGAAATGGACCATGAGGGCGCAAGCATATCGGGTCTTATTCCTGTCTTCGCCATTCCAAACGCTTAATCCCTAAAAGCACGCTTTTGAACACGCGCAACAGGTTGCGCGAGGTAATCCAGGACGGTCCTTTTTCCGGACAATATATTGAATTCTATTTCCATCCCAGGCCTTAAGCGAGGCAGGTCTTGAACAACCCCGGACGAGTTCCTTTTGATCGAGATTCTTGTGAAATAAAACGACTTATCAGATTTTGATGTCTTTATAACATCCGCAGAAATTCTTTGAACATAGCCATCCAAATTGGCAAATTGGTAAGAATCTTTGGTAGTTAAACGCAATTTCACTTTATCGCCTTTCGCAATATTGGGTAAATCCTTTGGATCAAGCTGCGCATGAACCATCAATTCAACAGCTTTTGGAATCAGCTCAGCAACAACCTCGCCCTTTTTAACCAAGGCATTTTCCGACATAAAATTTATCTGATTTATTACGCCACCAACAGGCGCATAAATTGAATGCCGTGCCAACGAAGATTGTAGAATTGGCAATAGCAACAAAGTTTCGCTCAAGCTTGCCTTCAATTTGGCTTGCTCTGTTAATGCAGAAATGCGTTTGGCTTGCCGCATCTCTTTCTCTTGTTCTTGAAGTTCATGGCGCTGTGCCCGAACCTGTTCAAGCGCAAACGGCAGGGCAGCAGCTCTTGAAAGAGTCTCGGCATGCTCTTTGAGCAAGGTCAAAAGTTGAACCTTTGACCTCACACCTTTAGCCACGAGCTTTTCAACCTTTTTAAGGTGCAGCTCTTGAAGGCTTAAGATATACTGAAGTGCCTTATCCTTTGCCTCGATACTTTTAATTTCACTGCTGCGCTGAAGAATTCGTTGTTTTAATATTGATATTTTCGCAGCAAACTCAGCCTGTTCAGAATGATAAAGCGCGATTTGATTTTGAATGAAATCTTGACTTGCATGCGTATCGAAACCAAAAAAATTTAGCTTATCAGAGGTAAGTTCCGCACATACACGCTGCAATTGAATTTTTAAATGGTCTCGCTTTAAAGCGGCCTGTTGATAGCGCATGCGCGCCTCACTTGAGTCCAATTCAAATAGGGCTTGCCCCTGTAGAACCCGATCACCCGGCTTCACCAAACGCTTTAAAATCACCCCGGAAACGGCGGTCTGAACATGTTGGTTTGAACTTTTGGAAACCAGCACTCCATTGCCGCGCACAACGCGGTCAATTTCAAACGTTGCGGCCCAAAATAAAAGGCCACCAAGCAGCGCAATGATCGTTAAAAGCAAAGCAGAGTAAAACACAAAACGACCAAAAGGCCTTTTCGGGTGATCTTTACCGCCAATATCCGTCACACGCGCATCGCAGTCAGGTCTTCGCCATGAGATTGCTGGGATGTTGATCTCACACGCGCATCGCAGTCAGGTCTTCGCCATGAGATTGCTGGGATGTTGATCGGCAACAATCTGGCCCTGCTTAATCACCAACACGCGATCGGCAGCTTTGAACAAGGCGCTGCGATGGGTGACTATGATCATCGTTTTATCCGATCTCATATGGATAAGATTNTCCGCAATATGACCCTCCGAGGCTGGATCCATTGCGCTCGTCGGTTCATCCAAAAGCAAAATTGAAGGGTCGTGCACGAATGCGCGGGCCAGGCTAACCGCTTGTCGTTGCCCTCCTGAAAGAACGGCTGTTTTATCAGAAAGACCGGCGATACCCTCAGACTGCTCGCGAGAGATCAAACCAGACAAACCCCAGAACTGGGCCAGCTTCGTCATATCGGCATCCGTATGACGCAGAGCGCCCGTTTGAATATTTTCTTGAATGCTGCCAGAAAACATCCATGCATCTTGCAACATCACACCAATATTCTGTTGCCTATCCTGTCGATCCAATTGCCGGACACTTACCCCATCCACCAAAACCTGCCCTGAACAGGGCTGCAAAACACCTGCAATCAACTTTAGGATTGTTGACTTTCCGGATCCCATTTCACCAAGCAAAACAACGGTCTGACCCGCATAAATTTTAAACGATAAATTCGAAATTAAGGGTTTGGACTCGCCTTTAAATTTAAAACTGACATCGCGAAACTCGATCGCTCCCGATAATTGAGACCGGCTTATAGAAGATGTGCGGTAACGTTGGAGAGGGAAATCATGCAATAAATCGTTCAACGAGGTATAAGCGCTGATCGCCGCATTTGCCCGAGTGAGCGCATGCGTCAATTGCGCCAATGGTGCCAAGGCGCGCCCACCCAAAATCACCGCAGCAATCAGTGCCCCTTGAGAAATATCACCGTTTTTTATCAGAAAAACACCAAAAACCACGGCAAAGACTTGTGCATATTGCTGCACCGACATTGAAAAATTTATGAGAAGCTGACCACAAGTTCGAGACGATGCACCAGTATCAAGCTGTTCGCGCAATGCCGCTAGGTAGCGTGTTTTCATCAAAGCACCAGCCCCAGTTACGCCCACAGTTTCAAGACCAGACAGGGTTTCAACCAAAATCGCTTGCTTTGCTATCGCATGTTGCTGAGAGAGCCGTGTGAAACGCGATAAAAACGGCTGCATAACCACCCCCGCGACAATCACAACAGGCAGCGCAATAAGCCCTATATACGCCAAGGGCCCGGCTATTATCGAAATGACATAGAGAAAAAATAGCGCAAAGGGCAAATCAACCAAAAGCACCAAACTCGACGATGTGAAAAACTCGCGGAGGGCTTCATATTCGCGCACAACACCCGCCAGCATGCCTTTCTTAAGGGTGTATTCGGTTGCAGATAAAGATAGTATTCGATCAAAAATACGAACCGATACATCATAATCGGCAATGCGGCTTGCTTGATCGATAAACAAGGCTCGGATGTAACGGATCAAAAAATCAAAACCCAGAGCAATCACCACACCAACGGTTAGGGCGATTAAGCTTTCAATGGCAGCGTTTGGGATTACCCGATCATAAACCGTCATTGTGAAGATCGAAATTGATAGCGCCAAAATATTTGTCATAATTGTGGCCAATAAAACTTGCCAATAAAGCCACTGGCTTTTTAGAAATGCCGAAAAAAACCAATGGCCTTTTTTCTTTTGCCATTCCGCATTGCTTAATTTCTGCACCCGGAGAACAACTCCGCAATAAAAAGCGTCAAAACGCGCATGCCCAATCCTTTCTGGATCAGTTCTATCGGCGTAACGCAGCAGGTTGATGCGTCCATAAGGCTCTACGCTTAATATCACAAAGGGATTGTTACTTTTGTCAAAGGCAATAAGTGGGCAAAGTTGATCCGGCAGATGCTCGATTGCACAATCAGCCAGCTGGGCGCGAAAACCAAATCTCTCCAAGGCGGTGCAGGCTTCATAAACCCCAAACTCACCTTCTTTCACACCTGCAGAACATCGGATCGACGCAAGGCTTTGGTCGTGCTTATAAACGCGACAAATTTGTTGAACCGCACCCGCAAGGCAAAGCGGCGAGGCTGGCTGGTCATTTCCCTTTGGAGGGCTTAATTTTGTATAATGCATAGCATTTGGGCCCAGCGGTTCCTGTTACGGACAAAAGCTGGCCAAGCTCTGACATAATTTTAGTCTGCGGTTAGCCAGAATTAGCCCCAAGCTTTTGAATTTTAGTTCTCAATCCATAGACCAATGAGGCTTAAGAAAAGTTTTATTGTTAAAATGCGTTGCAATCGTATTTCTATTCTGGGCATCACTTTGCGTATCTTTAGGTCACAAATAATATCTTAAACGCACGAAATTCGCGTTGAAAATCAACTGATTTTTATCGACATCTAGGCATTTCAATTGAATTCAATTCAATTCTGGCAGACCATTTGCCTTTGCCGATCAAGTGAATTGGGACCCAAAATCAACATTGGCGGAAAGGTCATAACTCATAAAAAGGGAAGCTCTCTTAACTTGAAGCTGATCGGCTAACACGCATCATAAGCTCAATGCCAGTGTTTGCAAAGCGAAGGCTGCGCCTGCACGACCCTGATATTTATGGCAATCAGACGTAAATTAAGGGCAAGATCCATCGCGAAATTCAGCAGGATTAGTGCAACCTCAGGGCGTACAAAATTGCAGGCCATTAAAAAAGCATCTTCACGCTGCCCCTCCAAAGCGTAGCCCAGAAAATTGACAAATCCCGATTCATCTCCACCAAGGGATTTACAATTCACACAATTTAAAACGAAGGGTCTGCGGCCATGGCTAGAACAGATTGCAAACACGCTTTCAAACGCCGAAAACGCCTGCTTTGCGCGGGTTGGTCCTAAACTTCGTGAAAATTCATTCCAAATTTCCGCCTGCGCCTCTGGCCCCGCCCACCAAAGCCGTAAATACCGAATACAAAGCGCCTCATCAGGGGTTAGGTCTTGGACTAAGCCAACCGGCGCCGCCCCTCTGATACCCGCTAGATTTTCTGTCATGTGACACCTCTTCTCATTCAGACAATACCAACGGATCTTAGTAAGGCTTTTACCTGCTCGCGCGCCCGTGAAGCTGGGTAAGGGCTGCAACGAATTGCAAAAGAAGAAAGATCTCTTTAAC
>JGI26273J51734_10000679_pt1 | contig 18278 bp, 9 predicted proteins | sample SaaInlV_125m_DNA_FD_51734 | JGI IMG/M metagenome (IMG submission 51734) | reverse complement strand
GACAATCAGCATGCTTCCACCGCCAAGAACCATTCCAATAAACGCCCACATAATCACGAAACCAAGGGAGAGGTTGGTCATGTGCCCAGTTCGTGCCTCAAGTTGTTTGACGCTGCGCAAGAAGCCGAACATGCGAGCAAGCATCCAAAACGGTATGGCAGGCAGAATTGCAAGGAAGATGAGATGCCAGAGCTTGAAGCCGCCTTTCCCAACGTCTGCGTATTGCTTCATCTCATTGGAATATTGATGGTGAGAGATCAGTCCATAAATTCCTAAAGTTACGACACTTAGAGCAAACTGGCTCTTTGGGTTTCGATACGGAACTGGGTTACTTACCCTCATTGTGTTCGTGGATAGTCCTTGGTGCCCCGTCATCGATTAATTGCTGAACGTGGGCGTTCTTTCGCCCTCGACGGCTTGTCTCCATCGTGCCCTGAACTGCAGGCATGCCTACACGATAAAAGAGCAAGAGTAAGGGTAAAGCCAAGACAATGACCAAGCTTGTTTGAACTTGTTCAGCCGACAAGCCGAGNCCAAGCAAGCCCTTAGAAGGCACACCGAGCACTTCGAATTCGATATTCTCTCGATCCACAACGCCTGTCTCGATTGGTTGAACCGATATTGTAAATTTGAATGTGTCCTCAATGTCGATCTCAAATGGAGGACGGACGCTGATACGAAGAGGAACAACTTCACCCACATCAACATCACAAATGAAGTCAGAATCTTCTAATACACAACCATCAAAGTCACTCTCAATCAAAATGTTCCAGCCTCGGAAACTTTCCGAAGCAAAGACCAAGACCTCTGTTGGAGTGTTGCCAGAGTTGGTGAAATTGAGCGTGTATTCCAGTCGCTCTGGATAGGTAAGGCTCATTTCAGTCTCGAGGTTTTCCGACTCGAATTCGAGCTCGTATACGATTTGCACATCGAGTGTGATGGAGATTTTTCCAGATCTGTTCGCTGCGTTTGATACGCTTGTCACCGTCAGGTCCAAAACGCCACCTTCGCCAGTGTTTGCCCCAGGATTAACCGTTAACTTGAGTTCCATTTTCAACTTGAACGGACGCGCTTCATACGAGGTATTGGAATAGTCTGCCAATTCGAGCATGATGGTTTGAGCGCCATTTTCCGTTGCTGAGGTGATTGGGCCTCCGTTTCCTGAGAGGTATGTTTGGTTCTTAAAGTCCCAAATACCGTACCCCACTGGTACGCTCACAGGGCCCTCCACTGGAAGTCCGTTGATCGTCAATTCACGAGTTGCGATGCCCTCCAACCCTGATAAATCGAAAAGTGCTTCATCGTTGCCATCGCCTGTGTTCATCACCCATAGCAAATATGTTTGGCTGCCTGAGGGCGGGAGAACCGCTGTACCAGTTCGCTCATCGAGGCCACCATCGATCAAACGGACGTCCATTGCAAAATTGCGGTCGGAGAGAATCGCTAGGAATTCAAATTCCCTCTGATTATCCGGGACACCATCGCCGTCCAAATCAGCCGTGCTGCTGTCGTCCCTGTTGGTGATTCGAGATGTAATTCGTGTGTAAGCGAGTTCTTCTTCACCATCGACACTGACGACCAAGAACACTTCAATGCTTGAACGAGGTTCGATGTCAATGTCAACGAATTGGACACCGTCTGCGTCCTCGTAATGTACGCCCCAAGCCGGTGTCGCTGTCTGTTGCATCACTGAGCATCGGAAGGTATCCTTGACGTTTCCGAGGTTCTCGATGGTAATCGGGAAGCGGACTTCACTCCCNGAACGTCCNGTTTGATCGGTCGCTGGAGCATCTGCTTGCATCCCGTGAACGGCCTTGACAGTCACCCTCAGGACCACCTCGTCATAGGCTGCACCGCCGCTTGAAGGTCGAACTGAGAATGTGAGATCGATCTCCTCGGTGGCAAGCGCATTGATTGGAACATCAATGGTGACCGACACATCACTGCTCTTTTCAGAGCCGTGCTTTGAGCCGACGCTCACGGTCGTTGCATCAAGGCGCACCGCCCAACCGCTTGGAGCGCTTGAAGAGGAGATGCGGAGGTTGTCTGGCCCGTTTCCATCGTTTGTGACGGTGAGNGTTGTTGTACCGTTGCTACCCGGTTCGATGTTTGAAAGCAGGGATTGCGAAACGGAAATACTTGCGCCGTACGATTGGCCGACCTTGACACGCAATTCCTTGCTGCACTTCACGGCGTTACCATCTTTTCCGAGAATGTTGATGACCGTTTCCGAACCTGCTGTGACCGAATCGTCTGGGGAGACTTTGAGATCGAAGGTACGGGTTCCTTCCCCGTCATCGTATGGAAGGAGTCCGGAGGAGGCCCCATCGTAGGCGACCCAACTTGACCGGCTTGCTGGTGTAGCTGATTTACCCATGGTCACAGACCAATCGCTGTTGCCAGTGTTGGTAAGGGTGGCAGTGAGCGTGCCTTCTGCGCCCGGATTGACCGAAATTGTGGATTTCGACAAGGACATTTCGCATTCTCGCAATTCAGGAACTGTGAGGCTAAATTCTTCAGAATCTGATGCGTCTTGAGTCGGGTCGTTGGTGACGACGCCTGTCACTTCCCAGCAGTATTTGTCCGCTGCTTGTCCATCAGGAACTTCAACCGAAACCACAACTGTCTCCGATTCATTCTGATCCAAGTTAACGGATTCTTCGTCTAACTCCACTGTAAAATCGTCTGTGTTTTGGCACCCGGCTCCATCCGTCTCCTCGACTGTAAGAGCGATCGTCTCGTTGGTCTGTCCCGTGTTTTCCACTTCTACATTGTATTCGATAATGGATTGTCCACCCCATGTTTTGGTCGTGGTCGGCATGGTAACTTCGACGCCAAAGAGCGCACTTCCAGAGCCGTCGCCAGCCGTTGTGGTCACTGTTTTGGTCTCAGTTGCAGGCTGTCCTGGTGTTTCTGGAGGCTCTGGCTGTTCGGTCGCCGTTGCTGAAATAGTGGTATCACAACTGCCTTCTGCGTTTTGAGCCAACGTGACGTTCATGGTGGTCTCACCATAGTCACCAGACTCAATTGGGCCTGGAATTTGCACAATGTTTGAGGAGTAGGCCCCACATTCTTGCGTTTGTTCTTCGGTTGAGGAAAGAGAAACTGTGATCGGCGTTGAACCTTGGTTGTAGACTCGGACCGTGTATTCACCCGAGTCTCCCGGGTTGACTTCGAGCCCATTTGCTGGGCTTGTGGTAATGAAAATACTCGCATCCCTCGCGCCGTCAGCACTCGCCACGGGGGCAAGGGTTGGCACGACGGAAAGCAGGAGCAAACCGACGAGCAAAATTGCACGATGAGAAGCGTGCTTCGATGATTTTCGACGGGGGTCCATGACCCCCGGTGGAAGCCTTAGTATCAAAAGGCTCCCCAGTGTTGTGCACGAAGCAAATTGAACTCACGCCAAGACGAACGTTGTGGCATCGGCAGAGCAATTTACGCATGCCTCCAATTGACCCGCTTGGCATGTTGGGACATCCGAACGGTGGTAACGAGCGCCGCAACCCGGGCAGCCTTGCATGGGACCTGTAATGGTTTGACGGCATGACCAACACATTGGACCAGAAGCAACTGCAGGTGTTTTCGGCACGGTTGTGGCCGGTGGAGCAACGAAGGCCGGGGGATGCTTTCCTTGTGCAAAGGCTTGGGCTGCATCGGGTTTTGAACGGCGCATGACAAGAGCGCCAAGAACACCAGCGAGCATGAGCAGGACAATTGGTCCAAGCACCGTCACCGGAAGAGAGCCGCCCGAGGTCGCCGTTGGTTCGCCCACTGATTGAACTTCGAGGATCACGCTGGAGGTTGAAACTGCGGGTGCGTCTGACAAAGCAAGGGCGATGGTGCCTGTTCCTGGTCGGGTCGCTTCGACGAGCAGTCGTACGGTCATGGACTGGCCTGGCTGCAAATCTGCGATGTCATCGCCGTCAATAAACGCATACCAACCTTTACTGGCATCGGTGGTCAATTTATGAGAAAATTGCGTGTTTCCGGTGTTTGTGAGCGTGACTTCGAGCGTTGATTCTTTACCCGTATCGAACGGAACGGTGCGTTCCTGAACCCAAGATGCCTCCATGACACTGGCCACATAGAGGCCCACAAGTTCAGTTTGCTCCACGCCATTTCCGGCAAGGGTAATGCTGAACGATGGTTCGCTTAATGGAGCCATGCTTGCAGGAATGAGAACCGTGCATACAACCGGTGCGACCTCATTGAGTGCGAGTGGTTCGACATCCAAACATTCCCCGAAAAGCCCTTGACCAAGAGCAATTGATACTTCAGGAGACCACTCGACATCAGCGCTGTTGCTGGCCAGCCAAGTGAACACCAAAGGCTCACCTGCTGGATGCGACCCCGGGCCTAGTGGGTTGGTGTAACTCGAACCATCTTGAAGCACAAGACTCACAAACTGAAGCGAGGGTTCAGGCAGAACCTCAACCTCGAATTGTCCTACCCATGTGGTACGAAGGCCGTCTGCATCAAGGTGGAATTTCACTTCACCGCTTCGGGCTGTTCCATCTCCTTCGATGCCAATAAGGATGTTTTCTGTCGAAGCCCAGTTGAGGTCCAGTACCGACAAGCCAGAAGTTACGCTCCAACCAGTTGGAAATTCAAAGGAGGGTGTGAGGCTCAAGTCGAGGTTTCCTTTGTGCTCGACGGAGAACATCATGCTGAATGTTGAATCTGGCCGAAGCACCCCGATATTTGTCTCTAAGTCAATGTCGATGGTTCGCACTTCCTCGACCTTAATCGGAATCTGGAACACCCAACTGTTTTGGATGTCGGTTTGTGAAATTGCGGTCAGCTGAACGATGCGTTCTGCTCCAGCCCCAGTCATGACCTGTGGAGGCGTGAACGTCATGCCGATTGGCTTGTAGGTATCGAGCACAATCAAACCAGTGGACCCAGAAGTTGCTCCCGGGTCGCTTGCCAGATCATCGAACCCTGCGTTCCAGCCAGCCGGTGCTTGCAAAAACAAGTCGTAACCGATGTCTGCATTACCAATATTGAACAAACGAATGTCGATCGATGTTGGATCCGAGGGAGAAACTGGTACAATTTGGTAATCATATTCCAAGCGCAAGTTTGCTAATTCTGGAACAATGAAGTCAAGCGAGTATGGGTAGGTCACACCGTTATCGACATCAAGGCCCAGAAGTTCAATTCTGTACGTGCCAGGTGTGGGTGGCGTCGGATGAACAAGCGTCACGGTGATGTTTGCGGAATCCCGCCCCTCGAGGGTGAAATTAGATTCAGTCGCCCCAACATACCAAGATTCAGATTGACCCGTGTTGATGTTTGTGATCCCGTTGGCGCTCATGCTTGCATTGGTTGAAATCAGTGCGGTATTGGTGAGGGAAACATTCCATGATGTGGTAGAGGCACTGGTGTTGAGCAGCACTTGCTGTTGTGGTTCCGCTGTCAACTTCACCCCAGGAGCGGTGACATCGACCTCAATGTCGTGCCGATTGTTGTTCTCAAGGATTTCCTCAATGTCGTCGTCTGGGTCGATGATGAAGGAGAGGGTGGTGTCGCCGGAAGTCTGTGGCGTCCAATACCAAATTTGAGTCTTGGTTGAGCCAGCACCGACATCGATGTTCTTGCTATCAATCAGCACATCATCAACTCGGAATTCAATTTCAAAGAAATCCGCCCGAACGTTGCCGACGTTGAACACTTTCGTCGTCAACTGGAGTTGGTCACCAACTTGAGGAATGGACACGGACATTTCGAATGCGTCGACGATGAACTCTGGATCCGGCCGCAAATCATTCACGCCGTGCCCGCGCACAGCGATGGCGAAAGGTTGAGCCGTGCTACCGCCATGGAGTGTGTCCTTGACTTTGACCGTCCAAATCCCAACCTCAGCACTGTCAATGAGCACCACTTCGAGGTTGTTGATTGTGTCAGCACTGCCACCTGTGGTGGATTGCCCACTTGCAAAATCATTGCCAAGGTAAACAGTCCCAGACGGTGCAGTGATTTCCAAATCGAGGTTGTTGACAAGTTGGTTCGAGGAAAAGGTCGAGCCACGTTCGTCCGACCATGCGAGCACCGATTTGAAACCGCCATTGGATTGTGTGATGTTGAACGTGTAGCTTTTCGAATTCCCAGAACCTGAAAGCACAGAGCGGTCATCGACCCATATGCCTTGACCCGAGGTTGGAGCGAGGGTTTCTCTCAGGTTGACTTTCCCCCATCCTTCGTTATCATTTGGAATGTCTCGGGAGCCGAGGTCCGTTGCCCCTAACACCATGAGCGCCTTGACAAGAGCGCCTTGGGGCGATGGGCGTTGAGCGATTTCCTCGAGGTACTCTCGAATCATTGTCGCTGCTCCTGCTGCGTTCGGGGTGGCCATTGAGGTCCCTGTGTATTCGAGGTAATACGTGCTCGACCATGTCGAACTACCTGTATCGGCTGCTTCCTGAGCGCGGCATGAACGAACGTAGCCACCCGGTGCAATGAGGTCTGGTTTGATCCGGCCGTCGTCGGTTGGACCCCTTGATGANCCAGACATGATGGTGTCTGGTGCNCCGGCATATCGGTTCTGATGATTTCCNACGGAGATGATGTTCTTGGCTGTTGCAGGTGCNCCGACGGTCCCGGTGTTTGGCCCATCATTTCCTGCGGCAAAGAGAATGGTCAAGCCCTCCCTTCCGTTGTAGTAACGGTCGTAGTAATTCGCACGGTCATCNACGTCNTCTGCAGACGATGTGTACTTTCCTTGGTCACTNGCTTGTGAGGAACCCCATGAATTGGTGTGTGTTCTTGCACCCGCTGAGTATGCAGAATTGAGGAGGTAGTTGAGCGAGGGNGATTGGAAATTTCCAGTGTTGTCATTTTCCATGGCTTGGAAGAACAAATCTGCTNCCGGTGCCACACCAGCATAACCTCCCTGAGCCCCATCACCCAGCACCGTGCATGAGACGTGCGTGCCGTGCCCTGAATGTTTGTCAGCTGTCGAACCATCTCCGATGACATCGTTGTTGCCGACTACTCGGGTTCCAAAATCGCCATGATCTTCGTCCAAACCGGAATCTGCAACAGCCACAATTTGGCCGGAGCCGTCTAAATCAGTGGTGAAGTACGTCGTCATTTGACTGGTCTTCATGTGGCTCTTTGCGTTGGTGTTGTAGGTCGTGAACGCAGGGTCAAATTGGAACAATCGCAGGGATGGTTGAGCCATCAAGCCCAGCAAGTCAGAGGTTGAAAGGGTCCCTTCATACCTTCCTTCATCCCATTTTTTGACCTCTTCGAACACCAAGGGTGCCACATCACCTAAGCCTTGAATCAAGGATGTGCCAATTGCATCATGGAATTCAATCTCATCAAGTGGCCCGACTTCTGTCCTCCACCCCTCAATGCGCATCAGCTCACCTTGAAGCGAGGCAGTACCTGCTTCGAGCATCAGGACATCAAGCACCGCTTCATCCACCAGCATGCCCATCGGAACGGAGTGCTGAGCGGCAACACCATCGATCAAAGAGGCTTGCTGGAGAGCGTATGGAGTGCCCTGAACCATCAAGCCTGAAGGTGAAATGTATTCACGTACGCTGACGCCTTCCATGGCAGCAATGTGGTGACGCACCGTTTGCAATTCAACTGAGGTGTCAACCAAAAACAGACGCAAGTCAGCCCTTCCTTCTAACCAAGCGCTTGACAATGCTCGATCGAGATGAAGGCCATCAGCATCGAATGTGCCGATGCTTGAATCAGCAGTGAGGGTTCGCATTTCCGTGATGGATACCTCGTCGAAGGAGCCAATTGCCTCGCCATAGACGCCATCGACCAAATCGAATTGGACCCATTCCACACCATCGCTATTTTGCAGGGGCTCATTCGCCGCAATGTCGTTCAAATCAACGGTTGAAAACGTGCTCTGCAAGACAAATAGAGTGACGAGAAACCACGCCCCCAGCACCGTACGGCGTGCTTGCATGATTTGCGCTTTCGTCGCCGTGCTTTATCGCTTGGGGTCTGTTGAACAGGTCTGATGGCTGTACAGGCCTTCAATCCAAAGGCCAGATTGTGCGGTCTGCCTTGTCGTAGAAAAATTCTGTAGCCCAATAACCAACCTCATGTTCCCAAGATTCGCTTTGTGCTTCACCTGTGTAATCGGTCCATTCCAATTCTACAGTGATTCGGTATTCATCCCACACGGTGTAACCAACGACAAGCATCTCGAGATCGTCACCTGCAATTGAAGAATGAGCGCTGATGGAATCCACTTCAATGCGCATTGTTTCGTAAATCTCAGAGCCGTTGGCCGACTCAAAGTGAACCTGAACCACAACATCTGTGATGGCACGGCTACCTGTGTTGTGAATTTCCGACATCATGAGGTGACCGCCTCGTTGCATGTATTGTGTTTCCACATTGACTGAATCGCGCGGTAGCATCCAATACCATCCACTGAGCAAGACACCCATGAACATCAACAGGACAATCCCTGCTAAAGCCACCTGTCGAGGTGAAATTTTCTGGCTGAGTGCATCGACCGCTTCTTTCGCCCGTCGAACATCTTCCATGGTCTCTTCCATGTCCGCATCATAGTCGGCATCCAAGGCAACAAGGTCGAGCAATCCGGTGCCGCCCTGAAGGTCGTCTTCGTGAACCAACAGTTCTCCCTCCTTGCCAACAGGAAGAATGCGTCGTTCACCACTCATGCCTTCACCTCAGAAAATCATTGCCAAACCACTTGCAATAATGGATGTAACAGGTTCGACGAGCAGAACGTGCCGTGTTTCGACAGTGCCACTTGAGAGTGTACCAATGAGCGAAAGGTCGGTCACCATACCGTTCACGCCAATCGAGGAAGCGGTTGGAATGATACCGGTGAATTGTGTGTCAAGAAGAACCCCTCGCCCTTCGACTTCCCAATCCCCCATGAAAGGAACATAGTAGCCAGGCTCCATGGTGATCTCAGCGCTGGCAATGATTCGCCCATCTGTAATATCATCGAGAACAATGACCGGGTATTGCATTGGCCCAGTGTAAACATGTATGGTGGCTGACCGTAAGTTTTCGCCGATGACTTCCACACGCTCCATCGTGACACCGGGCGCCGTTGGAACATCCGTTTGCTTGATGTAGACTCGCTCAACACCTTGACCATCAGAATTGATGCGCATGCCCCAGTCATCTGTGGCTTGCATAACGAAGGTTTTCGGCAAGCCCTCGGCCAACATCAGCACGTCACCTTTGGTGTCCACTGCACGGCCACTTGCGGCAAGGTAGAGGTCCATGTCCTCAGTGTTCGAACGGTAATCGAGGGTCATCATGCCTTGGAAGGAAACATCCGCACGGATATCGAATTGTTTCTCAGGCTGAGCTGCCAGCCGCATCTCACCGGGCAAGTTCCTCATGAACGCTGTGGCAGGCCACCACGTTCCGTCGATGTACCGCATTTGCTGGATCATCAAGGAATCTGCAGAGTAGCCCCGTCCTTCGCTGGAGTCAGGTCCGACTTGGTATTCAGCAGGCACTGTCACGTTGATGAGGAAAATATCACCGATCGTTGCAGAGAAATCAGTCGATTGCGGAACGCCAACAATCAGGGCTTCGACACGGGTTTCAGCCCGACGATCGATGAACACTGCATGGGCTGAATCCAAACGGGTGCCCAAGTCGTAGGTCATGTCGATTGACACCCGCGGCACAGTCAGGTTGTCTTGAGTTGAGAACACAGCGTTTGCCACGACGTTGTTCGGTTGTGTGGTGTCCATTCCATCGATGATGAGTTGTGCATCTCGACCTTCGAGCCCATTGACAATCAGACTGAACTGGTCACGAAGTGGCTGCCAAGCATCCATGGCTAAATCGATTTCATAGACTGGAATTCCACCGATCATTCTGAAATCATACTCGATGAAAATCCGTCCCGATGGGAGGCTTGGCATCCAAGATTTCATGTGCCATGCTCGGCGCAATTCAATGGAAATACCTTGGTCAACCCAGGCAGATGTATTGACACCCACCAGTTCACTATCGAGCACGACCCCATCTTCAAGCAACCTTGCGGCTAACTCCGGATAGGATACATTCGCTAATTTGAGCGCTTCAATAAAGGCTGGAGCCTCTGATGGCGTCACCTTGTAATCTTCGAGAATTTGATTGACGGTGCTTCGACCCGTGAGCGTGAAGGTTGGCATTCTGCTGTAGTTGAAACTCACAAGGGTCGCTTCATTGAAGTTCGCTGACAAACCATGCGCCCAATCGGGCTCTTCATTGACGTTCGAACCCTTCTTGACGTCGGCAGTGACGTTGAACGCTTCACCGGTGACCAAGTCAATACCGAGCGACATGTTGTTCTCCTCTGTGCTTACGCCACCGAGGTCAACCGTCATTCCGTAGACAAGATCGTTCACCACCGTCCCGAAGTCAACCAAATCACCGAGGAAGAACGAAAGCGCTTCAACGCCATCACCCTCATCGAAGGTCGGCAATTCAAGGCCTGTGGAATCAACTGCGCTTGGGTAAGCGATGGTGATGTCTGCTGGCAGAGGGTCGATGGCAATGCGGCCATTCATACCTTTGAATTTGTCAACATAGTCTGTTTCATCCTCAAGGATGACATTGAATGGAGCCGATTGAGCACGGGTCATCTCGATTCGAGAGTTTCCTTCCGGTCCAGAGGACCCAGGGTCAAGAGGTGAGAGCCGCTGGACGCTTGTGACTTGTGAAATAGCAACGCTGAGGCTTGCTTCACCGATGTCTTCGTTCACCCAGAATCTGAAATGGTCGCCGTCCATTGTGAGTGGAGTTGTGGCGTTCGTCATCTGAATCTGAATGGATTCCATCGGTTCGTTTGCGACGTACCCCACCGTGTCGCCAAGCACCAGTGAGAAGGCTGCTGGCAGTCCATTCAGCCGGATAGCGTTGCGTTGCGTTGCGCTTTCTCCACCGTATGTGATGGTCCCAATCGGGCTGCTGGCAGAGTAAGTCATGGCCTCGGGTGTTTGGGTGAGGTTGAACGTGCTCGGGCGGTTTGAAACTGTGGCTGACTGGCGCGTTGCATTCTCCAAGTCACCGTCGGTGTGGCGCATGTGACCGATGAGAAGTGGACCGCCTTCTTGGCCTCGCAACTCCATTTGTCTGATGTCATTGATTGGGTCGTAGGAATGCTCGACATCCGTGATGCCACCGATCCGCGCACTCATCGCCACTGGGACAAGAGGTGGCATAGGACCAAGTCTTCCATCAACCGATTTCGCTTCTGTGTCTTCGGAAAGCAAGATGTGGTCGATTTCGGGTAACCACGGGTTGTCTGTACTGGAAATTGAGAAGGTGACCTGCCCGATCGGCATCGGGGAACGCACCGAGGTCGCGAGCGTACTTCGGACTTGGTTTCGGCAATGCAGGCCCACTGCTCCACCTTCTGAGCCAGCGGTGCCGACGATGGATTCTGGCAGACCATTGACAATGTCGCCCACATCGAGAATAACCTCAACAATGGTCAGCAAAGCATTGTCAAAAATTTGAGCAATCGTGCCGAGGTTTGGATTGTCAAAGTTGACTCGACTGAGTCCACTTTCAGGGATCATGAAACTCCCTTCGACAATAATGACTTTTGGAACATTATCGATGGTGAGTTCAAGTGAAGAGCGATCTGACTCATAGCCGCCCCGTTTGAAGGTGGATTTGTATTCCAAACGGTCAATTGATTCGGTTCCTGCAATGAGAATCAATGTGTTGGGTGGTTCTGCAGGATTCACTGGCAAGGTTGGATCATTGACGTTCGTGGTTGAATCACCAGTGAAGTTCTTGATGGCAATGATGAGTGAAAGACGCTCTGGGACATCTCCAGGAAACCCTTGGCTGCCTGGTGCTTCGCCAATCATCGTGAAAATGGCTGCAATCTCTTCAGTGGGCATGGTGCCTGAAGGAAGACCGCGAATCCAACTTCGAGAATCTGTGATGTTACCGAATGGGTTGTCGCCTTCTGCTGTGTTCGAACGGTCTTCGAAATAGTGGAGGAAGAGATCAACACCTACATCTGAGAAGATTTCCACCGTGTCAAACGTGTTTTGCCCAAGGTTATCGTTTCGAAGTGTGATGTCGATTTCCTCCGGAATTCGAGTTTCGCCCTCCTCCGGGTGGAAGCCTACATCGATGTAGGCCGTTTCGAGCACAGGTGCTGAAGTGCCACCACCATAGCCATCGAACCGTATGAACCCGACACCAACGCGGAGGGCGCATTTGTGTTCATCGCTCTTGGCAAGATGATCTGCAATCGGGTCGAAGTACGATTCATCTGCACAATCAGTTTGGCGATTGCCGCCTGGTGCATCTGGATTTGACACACGAATTGCGTATGGAGCTGAAATGGAAGTGAGGCTCAAATCTGAAGGGTCGATTGTCCCGCCAAACAAACCACCGATGAACGCTGCCGTATTGGTCACCAATGCATTCACTTTGAAAGCGATTTTTTGGAGGCCGACGGAGAGCGTGTACTCGTGCGGAGGTTGGGTAAATTGAGTATCGATAACAACAGCGTAGGATTCTGAATCATCAAGGGTTACATCAAACGCAAGACCCTTCATCAAACTCACTTCCAAGTTTGCTAAATCATCCCATAGCGGGTCGTTTTGGTCAAGAGCAGTCACCGCCCATTGGAATGTTGGCTTGATCCATAATTCTTCGATGCACGGAACCGTCACATCGGGAATCCCAGGTGCTGGGCTCGGCGTGGTGACGCAATCTCCGAATTCCAATCCAAATCCATCGCCTTGAGTGATCAGGCCTTGAATGGTCAGGCCTACTGACAAGTCGTCGCCGCCATCACCGTCAATGTCGATGTAATTATTGAACAGCACAAGGTCCGTACCGACGAGGAGTTCGCCTGTGAACGTACCATTTTGCCATGCCTCAAAGGATGGACCGTTATTGCGAGAGGAGTAATTGACATAGATGGCATAGGTGTTGATACCAATGCCTAAGGGGTTGTCCAAGCCGAGTGAGTTGACAGAGAACAACGTCTCAAACAGATTGTACGGCCATCCATCGGGCTGGGTGGACGTGTCAATTAGGAATTCGTAAGGACGGGGGTGATCGATTTCAAACGAGGAACTGTCACGCAACGAGACATTGTCGAGGTAAGCGCTTGCTTCGCTGAGTGCATCATCAGGACCGATTAGTCTTGCATTTGTATCCACTTCATTGAGAGCGGTAAGAGCTGCTGTGGTGGCTAATTCGCCTTCACCGCTGTCCGTACGGGCGTTGAGTGTTTCCTCAAGCGCATCGAGAACGCCGTAGTCATCTCGGGTGACTGACAGGTCCGCTCCCGCTGGTTGGGCGATGGATGCAAACATGACCACGACGAGGAACACAGCCATGCGCCTTGGGTCCCTCTGTTGAGGCAACCCAGCTCGCACAACACGAACAGCCACCTCATCCATGCACTTAGCAAGAAGAGCCACTATGAGAACCCATCCCCTTCGTGAACGGGTCAGATGGGCATCTGAAGGGCATGCTCAGCGGTTGGTTAAGCAGTGACGATGTTGTCTGCGTTGCAGGACGGGCAAGCCACAATTGCTTGTGGCACACCTGCTGGTAACGTAACGGAAAAGCCAGTGTTGCATGCGGCACATGTGAGCGTTTTGGTGGTCGCTTGTTCTGCAGGAACTGCAACTGAAACAGGTTGCTCGACCGGTGGCGCGACTGCGGGTTGCTCTTGAGCCACAGATTTGGAGTGGGTGCCTTCTGGAAGCTGCACTCCGCCGCTCCTGACAACGGTTTGAGGGGCTTCTGCTGGCATCAAATCTTGGTCCATTTCGGTGGGCGCTGGCGCTTCAGGCTCACTCGTGATCGATTCGTCATTAAACAGAGCCATCGCATCAGAGGCGGCCATTTGGCTGCCTGCACTGAAGGACGGGTTTGCTGTTGGAGGGGCAAAGGCTGAACCGGTCTGCACGGAGTTGTTCCCACCGTAAATCGACTCGAGTTCTGCTGCCTTCGCATGTTCCTCTTGTGCTTCTGTTGACGTGACTTCGCCGATATCAAGGCCGGCAAGAACGGTTGCAGAAGCGAACAGCGGTGTCTTTCGAGCGTCCACCACATTGGCAATGTGTGCTTTCGCTTCAGGGACAGAGAGGCCTCGTCCGACGAGGAGATCGACAGCAATGCCGTGTTGCCAGCGGCGATGACCAACAAGGGCGATGCCCATCGTGAGGGTTCCGATGAACAGGACAATCAAGAGCATACCAGCGATGCTGCCTTCTTCTGTTGGTTCGCCAATATTGAGGGTGAAGGCATGGTCGTCGGAGTTGTTCGAAGGGTCGAAAACGGTGACCACAACGATGTACGTTCCAGGTTGTTTGAATGTCAAATCCGCAGTGCTACCTGTTCGATCAGGGTCATCCCGTGCATCGCCATTTCCATCGCTGTCGAGTTCGGGATTGAGGTCCCAATGATAACGGAGGGCGGATGCATCATCGAATGGATCGTTTGCCTCGACCGTGCAGGTGAGGGATTGGTCAATCATACCGCTCGATGGAAGCACATTCAGGGAGGTTTGTTGAAGCACAGGCAAGGTGTTGTCGATGACAACAACCGTGGTCGCAGTGGCATTGGTGTTGCCTGAAGCATCGGTCACTGTCAGCACAACTTCATGGCTTCCAATCGATGCCCACGAGAGGAGCACCGAGGAATTTTGCCCGAATGGTGAACCGTCGAGGTTCCATGCACATGCCGATATGAGGTGATCGTCGCTGCTGCTGTCGCAGTTCAGCACAAGTGCGTCGTTGACGAGCAAACGCCAGCCCCCTGCAACTGGCTGGCCATTGCCTCCAATTCGAGCGATTGGATCGATGACATCATTCACGGTGATCGTGGTGGTAGTGGAGGCCATTTCTCCCGTTGGTGAGGTCACCCAAAGCGTGACGGTGCGGTCGCCAGGTGTTGGCCAAGAGGCTTCAGCCGTGAACCCCGTAGCGTCTGCGTCGTTGTTCGGCGTGCCATCGTTGTCTGAATCCACGTTTGAATCGAAGTCCCATTGCACTGCATCAATTTGGTTGAGGCGATTGGGTGTTGAAGAAGCATCAAAATTCACGCTTGCTCCAACCGTCGTTGAACCATCTGCATCATTGGAAAGCACTGGATTGAGCGTTGGTGAGAGTTCAACGCGAACGGTCATTCGAACCGTTTCGTCGCCGTTTGCACCGCCGACTGGAGTATCGGTGTTGTCGGCTACTAAAATCAGTGATTCTCCATCCAACTCATTTGGCACAATCCACGAGAAGGAAGACGAACCTTCGACTGATTGCAACGACGCTCCAGTGATCGAGAGGGTGCCAACGCCTCCCGTCGTGTAGAGGTTGTTCATGTTCTCGGTTTGAAGGTAAACATCGCCTTGAGACTCAAGCGACCAAGCACTCACCACCACGGTTGTGCCCGCATCTAAACGCAATGCATCGCCAGAGAGAAGTGTTTGGTAGGAGTCAGACTCCATTTGAATCAAATCATGATAGGGTGTCCAATATGCTTCGTTGATGGCTTGAACATTCAGACTGGCCCTGCTGTCGTTTCCACCCAAGTCGCCCATGCCTTGATCGCCATCGTGGTCAAGGTTGTCGAACACAATGTACCACGTTTTCTGAGAGAGAGAAGATGGGACCTTCCAGTGGAATGAATACGAACCTAAGGCGGATTCAGTGGATGGAATTTGCTCATACGATGAGCGATAGGATTGACCAAGGTCATAGGGTTGAATGGTGTTTTGATCGAATACGAAAACATCCATCGCATCATCGATGATGTTGATGTTGATGTCGAAGACATCGCCTGGCATCAATACGCCCAAGGAGACCTTGACACATTCTCCATCGGAGATTGCATCGGAACTCGAAAATGCAGCCGCCGTCGTTTCTGTGCAGGAAGGTGCAGCACGCCCTGCATCAGCGAGTGCGGATGGCGGCACCATGAGCATGACGAACAGTAAAACCGCCACAAGAGAGGAACGCATGCTTTGCTGTTGTTCATCGTCCACTTGAATGATGTGGAGGATTGTTTCACGCTGTCCAGCCATTTTGTGACCAAGAACGATGGGTCACATGGCCATTGGTGTGGAGGTGAACTCGGTCACCGTCATTGGCAAAAGTGATGCTGAGTGGTGACCCTTCACCGGCCTTATTGGCTTCTGAAAGTGACATGTTGCCGTCTTTGATTCGAGCGCTGAAATGGGTGAGCACGAGATGGCGGGCGCCGCATGCAAGAGCTGTGCGGACGGCCCCAGTGGCTGTGGAATGGAGGTGCTCTGTTGCGTGGTCTTTCGTGTCTTCCAAAAACGTGGCTTCGTGCACCAACACATCCACGCCTTCCAAATCGATCAATCCCGGGGCCTGCTCAGCAGTGTCACCAGAAATCACGAAGCGGTGAGGTCGAATCGATTCACTGCGGAATGAAGAGGCAAGAAGCACTTCACCGTTGTCAAGCGTGACATCTCGACCTTGCCCCAATTCTGTTTGCTGTTCTTTCGACAAACGCAACTCTGCGGCTTTCAACCGGTTGAATTTACCTGATTTTTCTTTCGATTCAAACATCCAAGCGCAGGAGGGGACGGTATGCGTGGTGGCAAGTGGAACGATTTTCACTTGCTTCCAGCCCTGGTTGCGGCATGGCGTCAAGAGAACTCGAGCCACCCGTTTCAGGATTGAGTTCAATCCATTTGTCAGCGACTGTATCCCCGAGGATCCAACGTACCTTGTAACCAAGTCCTTCACTTGTGGCGCCCAAACTGTGCCATGATTGCATTTGTCGTGCGAGTTCAGCCGGTGGTGCTGTTGGTGGAACTGGCAGGCCTGCGGACAATGCCTCGAGCGTCTCGCTGGAGGTGGGGCCGATGATCAAAAGCGGCTTTTCTCGGCGGTCGAGTGCCATGGTTTGCAACCAAGGTAACAGGCCCCAAGTGTGGTCGAGATGCCCGTGCGTAAGGCACACTGCATCAATTTTGGCCGCTCTCAAGGAAACTGGAGGGGTTTGTGATTTGAGGCGTTTGCGATGATCTGCGTACCGAGATTGAAACCCTTCACCGGCGTCGATGACAGCAAGGCCATCTTCGCACGAAATGAGGCTTCCACTCACTTGACGTTGACTCGCAGGTCGCGCCGATGCTGTGCCTAAGATGTGAAGTTCCAATCGTGTCACCGCCTCAGGAATTCAGTGGGATTGGCGTTGGTGGGAACCAGCGCAACAGCACGATTTGATCGATGGCCCGAATCCAACGCCATGGAATTGCCACATGCACTGAACCTTCGACAAGTGCTTCGTCGGGATCGCGGACGAANAGATGCGTGCATTGCATTCCGTTTGCATCGACAACGGCGTCATGAACGACACCGAGCCTTCGTCCATCCGGAAGAAACACCTCAAGCCCGGTCAAGCGGGTAACGGTGTCTTCGCCTTGAACCATGGTTGAGCCTCAGATATGCGAGAAGTCGACGGGAAATAAATCAAACCCGAATAGATTCGAAACCAAAGCGATTGGTCGCCAAAGCATGGGGGAGCGTTCTGCTCACTTGCCACGGTTGAGGTTTGCCTTGAGCGAAGGTCGCAACTTCTCTGCGCCCTTCCCCTTGTTGTGCAAACCACGTCCGCGCTTTCCAGCGGAGGTCTTGCCACGGTAAGCTCGTCCACGGTGGGACTTCTTGCCGTTTGCAGCACTGAACACACCGAGTTGCTTGTCCTTGATGATAGCAGGGTGGTGAGTGTCGATCATGATGACTTCGTAGAACTTGTGCTTTCCATCTTGGCCAACCCAGTAGGAGTTGAGNACTTCGAGGTTAGGGAAGTGGCGTGCAACACGCTCTTCTGCCATTCGCTGAGTGTTCTTGGCCATGGTGATCTTCTTGATACCAGCCTTCGATGGCTTTCGCTTCATGTGAATCTTACCCTTGCGCAGTCCACCACGGCGGATGCGGGTTCGGATCATGACAACACCTTGCTTGGCTTTGTAGCCGAGGCGGCGGGCAGCGTCGAGGCGAGTTGGGCGCTCGATGCGGCAATTGACAGGTTCACGGCGCCATTGAGCCATGCGTGTCTGCCTGTACATGTGAGGCAGTGCATCGTTTGGGCGCTTCCAAGTTTGACGAACGTGTTGGTACAATCCTTGAGCCATAATGAACACCTACGCTTCTCAGCATCCTGCCGACAAAACTCCCCTTTATGAGCCTGTCCACGCGACCGGAGGACTTCGAACTCCTCCAAAACGCGCACTGCATGAACAGTTGAGGAGACAATTCTTAGTTTGTTTCCAAGCCTTCCGCAAGGATGGAACGCCATCC
>JGI26273J51734_10000678_pt1 | contig 18278 bp, 18 predicted proteins | sample SaaInlV_125m_DNA_FD_51734 | JGI IMG/M metagenome (IMG submission 51734) | reverse complement strand
TCATTGCAGGATACGGCAAGGGTTTTGTCGGGGTTTAGTGATGTTATTTGTATGCGTCATCCCGAGGCGGGATCGGTGGCGGACTTTGCTGCAGCTAGCCGTGTGCCAGTGCTTAATGGCGGTGATGGGGCAAACGAACATCCAACTCAAGCACTACTTGATCTCTACACTATCCGCAAAGAAATGTCTGACAAAGGGCGTGATATTGATGGCTTAAGTGTCGCCATGATTGGCGATCTCCGTCATGGTCGAACGGTGCACTCTCTCAGTAAATTATTGTTGTTATACAACGATATTCGAGTGGTATTAATTTCACCAAAAGAGCTTACTCTGCCTGATTCTATTATTGAATCAATGCGTGCTGCAGGTGTCGATGTCACTGTATCTCACGAGTTGACACAGAGCATTGCAGATGTTGATATCGCTTATTCAACACGGATTCAGGAAGAGCGCTTTTCTAGTAAGCAAGAAGCGGATCTCTATCGTGGTAAATTTCGACTCAATCAGGCCATTTACACCCAGTATTGTCAGCCGAATACTGTGATTATGCACCCACTGCCGAGGGACTCTCGAAAAGACGCGAATGAGCTAGATAGCGATTTGGACGACAACCCAAATTTGGCCATTTTTCGTCAGACAGACAATGGGGTTCTCGTGCGGATGGCGCTATTTGCTTTAGTCCTAGATGTAGCTGATAAAGTGGACGATTTTTCACATGATGTGCACTGGTATAATTCTCGCCAAAGTCCAAGTAACAGTTAGATAACTTTAATTACTAGTCCACTGACAATGAATGATTTCGACGATATTCGTCCCTACAATGACAGCGAAGTGCCCGCGGCTTTAGCGCGATTGGTTGCTGATCCTGAACTGATGGATGTTTTATTATCCCGCCAATTCCCATTGCTCACTAAAGTAGTTCCTGATCTTTTTAATTTCCTAGCCAGGCCATTCTTGAGCCGGAGTCTTCTTAAATTGACTAGGGATGTTTCTACGGTTAGTGATTTTCAGGAACATATGACCAAGCGTTTAAGGGAAGTTTTGGATAGAACGACTGATAATTATCAGTTCTCCGGTCTAGACAACCTTGATTCAGACCGTGCCTATCTATTTATGAGCAATCATAGAGATATTGCTTTGGACCCAGCGTTAGTCAATTTAGGACTGTCAATAGCAAAGCGGAACACTGTGCGAATAGCCATTGGTGATAATCTGTTAAGCAAACCCTTTGCTTCAGATCTTATGCGCGTCAATCGTAGTTTTATTGTAAAACGCTCGGTAACTGGTCGCCGAGATAAGCTTGAGGCTCTAAAGCATCTATCTTGTTACATACGTTATAGTCTCAGAACTGAAGAAATTTCTATTTGGATTGCACAGGCCGAGGGAAGAGCCAAAAATGGTTGCGATAGAACTGAAACAGCTTTACTTAAAATGTTAGCGCTGTCCAAAGAATCAGATCAATCTTTTGCACAGGCTACTGGGGAGTTGAATATTATCCCGGTAGCTATTTCATATGAGTACGACCCCTGTGATGCAGATAAAGCATGTGAACTTTATGCTCAGCAGGAGGGGATCTCGTATACCAAAGACCCATTTGAAGATCTCGACAGTATTCAAAAAGGGTTCGTTGATTATAAGGGCCGGATTCAGATTACCTTTGGTGAACCGGTTACTGACAAATATGAGAATGCGGATCTTTTGGCCGCTGAAATCGACCGTCAAATACATCTTTATTATCAATTGTTTCCAACGAATATTATCGCCTGGAAAATGCACTGCAGTACTGTAGATAAGAAAACCTTAGATAAATTGAAAAGTCAGTGGCCAGATGAAGATTGGACTTTAGCCGAGGATAGATTTAATTCCCGCATTAATGCAATGCCCCTTCATCATCAGGCNATCGCNATTGCCGCCTATGCGGCTCCCGTAAATAGTCAATTGCAGTACTCTATGACTGGTCAGGAGTCCTAAGGATTGTTGGATTCTGATGTCAGAGATGAGATTCAACAGGGCTACCGTCAATTCCTTGAAACGCGTGGCTTGCGCCCAAGGTTGGGACAAAAGCAAATGGTTGCCGCTATTGCTAACAGTCTTAGTCATGATGATGCAGACAAACGTCTATCAGTCATTGAGGCAGGTACTGGTACCGGAAAGACAGTTGGCTACCTAATTGCCGCCCTACCTATCGCCAGAGCTCTTAAAAAGACTGTGGTCGTCTCAACGGGCACCATCGCGTTGCAGGAACAGTTGGTTAACAAAGATATCCCAGAGCTACTAGAGGCCTGTGACTGGGACTATAGTTTTGCTCTTGTTAAAGGCAGAGGGCGTTATGCCTGTAATCTTCGGATGGAACAGTGCCTAGACTCAATTAAAGCTAAGGATGCGGGTGTTTTCTTATTTGAAGATGAGCAGCAATTTAATCCTAATGCACAAACTGAGAGCCTATATCGGGAGATGTGGGATGCCCTTGAGGACGGTTCTTGGAATGGTGATCGGGATTCTTGGAATACCCATATTAGAGATATGGAGTGGCGAGCACTAACGGTTGATCGTCGGCAGTGCACTGGACGACGTTGTCGATTTGTTAATCAGTGCCCTTTTTTCAAAGCGCGAGGCGATATTGAAGAAAGTGAATGTATTGTTGCGAACCATGATTTGGTGATGGCAGATTTGGCCTTAGGAGGAGGTGCGATATTGCCGCCGCCAGAGGAATGTATTTATATCTGTGATGAGGGTCATCGATTAGGTGACACGGCAATTCGTCATTTTGGCGCTGAGTGCAGGATTAACAGCACGCTGGCATGGTTAGAGAGGATTCCAAAACAATGTAAAGGGCAGGCGCCAATTTTTTCCAAAGATACTGCTCTTGTAGAACAGCTACCGAGAATTGAAAAGGAAGCAGCTAAGATAAGTGAGCTACTAACCATCGCCTATCCGCTTATGAAGGACCATTTAGATAAAGCTGAGGACTATGAGGGACAGTTTCGCTTTGCCCATGGTGATGTTGGCGCTGCTATTCGAGACATCGCTGCGCAAATAACCCTTCATACGAGTGGTTGGGTAGGCCGCCTCGAGGTCTTAGAAGATACTCTAAGTGAGGCCTTGAGTGACAAACAGTACCCCGTGGCAATGCCAGATATTGAACTTTTTTATCAGCAAGCAGGTACCTGGCTTTCTGGTGCCGAGAGACTCCTGGCTTTATGGGATAGGTTACATCGAGAGTTAGAAGATGATGGAGTCCCGATGGCCTGCTGGTTGAAGTTAGGTGATACCACCGGGGGTAATGTAGATATTTCTGTTAATGCTAGTCCCATACAGGCAGCGGAGATTCTGAAAGATAGACTTTGGGGGAGTTGCTATGGCGCTGTAGTCACTTCTGCCACCCTCAGATCTCTGGGCAATTTCAGTACTCTTCAGCGAGAGACAGGGGTGCCCGATTCGGCCCATTTTTTGTCTGTCGCCGGTGCATTTGATTACACTAAATCTGCAATATTGAGAGTTCCATCTGATGCGATAGAGGGGAATGCAGTTGAAGAACATACTCGCTATATCATTGATAACCTGGCATCAATGGTTGAAGATAAAGTGGGCACTTTGGTTTTGTTCTCATCAAAAAGGCAGATGGAGCAGGTGTTTGATGAACTTCCTAATGATTTGGCTAGACTAATTTTAATCCAAGGTCAGTATTCAAATCGAGAGATGGTGAGACTACATAAAGAGCGGATCGGTCAGGGTAAAACGAGCGTTTTATTGGGGCTCGCTAGTTTCGCTGAGGGAGTCGATTTGCCTGGTGACTATTGTCGACATGTGGTTATCGCGAAGTTACCTTTTGCCGTTCCAAATGAGCCTCTCCAGGAAGCTTTGGCGGAGTGGATCGAATCGCAGGGTGGCAATTCATTTTTTGATATATCTCTCCCGCTGGCTTCACTTCGACTCATCCAAGCATCAGGGAGACTCCTTCGTACTGAAACGGATACAGGAACGGTATCTGTTTTAGATAAGAGGCTAGTCACCAAGCGTTATGGAAAGCAATTATTGGACGCATTACCGCCTTTTCATCGTGAAGTAGGTCATTGAGGTCTAATATAACGAATGAAAGAGAGATATGATCGAATCAACGTTATGTTAGATGCTCTAGAGGCCGAACTTAGGTCTGCTAACATATGGGATGCCGAGAAACCGTCAGAGGAAGCTTTAAGAAGTATAGAACCCTTCGCTGTTGATAAGCTTTCATTTAACCAGTGGCTACAGTTTATATTTATACAGCGNGTGCGTGCGACCTGTGAANAAAAAGGCAGTTTACCGGGAGTCTGCAGCATATCTCCAATGGCTGAGGAGTTTTATCAGGCGAAGGAAGTTGATGCTAGTAAGATAATAAAACTTCTGGCTAGCATCGATGACTTAATTACGAACGCTTAGGCTTTTTAGTATAGCTTTTTTTCTTTTTCTTCAGCGGGCCGCTTCCATCTGTGGCGCCTTTATTGCCCTTAAATACGGGTTTTGGAGGTTTTGGCTTGTCCGCGGTACGCTTATTTTTCACATTGCGGGAAATAGTCTTCTTCTCATCATCATTCTCGAACTTACGTTTTCTTGGAGCTCGAGGTTCAGGCATAGGGTCACTCTTATCGCGTTGAGAGCCAGAAGAGCCTTCTCCTAGTACGCTGATACGCATGGGTTTTGCGCAGACCCGTACCTTTTTAAGATGATTTAACAGTTCTTTGGGCATTCCTTCGGGCAGATCGACGGTGCTATGGTCATCATGTAGTTTAATTTCACCAATATAACGACTATCAATATCCGCTTCGTTAGCGATCGCACCGACTATGTTGCTGGGTGTAATCTTATCGTTGTTGCCTACCTCTAAACGATAGGTCACCATTTTCACGCCATCTCTTACATTGTCAGCTTCTTGGCGTACAGCATCGCGCTTTGGTCGCGTGTCCTGTTCTTTTCGTGAATCGCGACCTTCAGCCTTTTGCCCACGATGTTCTTTGCGTTCACCTCGGTCTTTGTTGCGATCTCGCTTTGAATCGCGCTCTCTTTCTCGACTGGGTGGCGCTTTGATTGTTTCTAGTTTTGGGAATAAGGGTCGCTCTTTTTGATTTTCAAATGCTAGGGCCGCCGCCATATCAGCTATATCTAGTTCATTTTCTTCAGCTAACTGTTGCACTAAAGATTTGAACTTGTCCAGCTTGGGTAATTCCATGGTTTTAAGAAGTTGTTCAGTAAACTGCTGAATACGTTGCCCACTTACTTCTTCGTTACTTGGCATGGCCATTGGTTTAATCGTCTGACGAGTTGATTTTTCAATAGAGCGCAGTAAACGATTTTCCTTAGGAGTAATAAATAATATCGCTTTGCCATCTCTACCTGCGCGTCCTGTTCGTCCAATACGATGGACATAAGATTCATTGTCATAGGGAATATCGAAGTTAATGACGTGACTAATACGCTCGACATCTAANCCACGGGCGGCGACATCAGTGGCAACAACGATATCAACTTGACCCTTTTTGAGACGATTAATCGTCCTTTCTCGCAAAGCTTGGCTGAGATCACCATTCAGCGCTGCTGATGAAAACCCTCGGGCTTCTAACCGCTCAGCGATATCAACAGTTGATGATTTAGTCCGGACGAAAATAATCATGCCATCAAACGCTTCAACCTCAAGCACTCGGGTTAAAGCATCCATCTTTTGATGACTTTTACAGGTCACATACTGCTGCTCAATGCGCTCAACAGTTTTAGTTTTATTTTCAATACTCACCGATTCGGCATCACCAAGGTATTTTTGGCTAACGCGGCGAATGGCAGGTGGCATAGTCGCTGAGAATAACGCGCGCTGACAATCATCTGGAGTTTTCGATAAGATTGTTTCTACATCATCAATGAACCCCATACGTAACATCTCATCAGCTTCATCAAGGATCAAACCTTTCACTTGACTCAGGTCAAGACTGCGTCGACGCAAATGGTCTAGCATGCGACCGGGAGTTCCCACTACGACCTGTGCGCCGCGTTTGAGCCCACGTAACTGCCCACCAATGTCAGCTCCGCCATAAATCGGTAATACGTGAAAGCCTTTAATAAACTTTGCATAGCTTTGAAAGGCTTCAGCTACCTGAATAGCAAGTTCTCGAGTTGGTGTGAGGACCAGAATTTGAGGTGACTTTTGTTTGTCATCTAGCTTACTGAGGAAAGGCAAAGCAAAGGCAGCGGTTTTCCCTGTTCCAGTTTGGGCCGTACCCAACAGGTTCTTTCCTTCTAAAAGAATAGGAATGCTTTGCGCCTGAACGGGCGAGGGTTGCTCATAGCCAAGTTGTTTTACGGCTTTGAGTACAGGGGCAGAAATACCCAATTCAGCGAAGTCAGTGGATGACATTAATTTACCTGTGGCTTGGGTTTTTGAGGCCCTGATTGCGAGGCCGCGCAGTATACGCCTAAGTTGTTCATTTTTATAGTGTATTTGAACTTCATTTACAGGACACGCATAAAAGCGTCAACGTCTACTTATTCGCATTTAGAGGCGCAAAAAACTGTATTTTAAAATTCAGGATATTACTGTGACGCAATGTATCAAGCGTTAAAAACTTGGACAGAGGACTTAAATTTTTCGGAATTATTTTGTGAGCCAATGCAATCTATAGCTTGGTTTAGCTATTCATTAAGAGTATTTTGGGTTTAAATACCTTCCTACAATTTGGTTATTCCATCACTGGGAACGTTTAATGAGCGAGCTACATCTTGTGCGTCATGCACAGGCCTCTTTTGGATCAGACAATTACGATCAGCTGTCGGATTTAGGGCATCGTCAGTCACGGCTGTTAGGCGGCCACTTTAAGTTAAGAAATGTGACCTTTGATCGGTTTATTGTTGGTGACATGCACCGCCATCATCAAACTATGAATGGAATTAGCGAGGGGATGGGAATTGATAGCTCTCAACGTGTAGTGTTGCCGGGACTTAATGAATATAACTTTGTTGAGCTAACAGAAGCCTATGGTAAAACCTATGGCGATAATCCTCTTTTTCAAAAGGCTATGGAGGATTCGACGGATAAAAGGAATTTTTATCGATTACTCCGCCAAATGTTAACTGCATGGACATCAGATAGTATTCCTGAGGTTGCAGAAACCTGGTTGCAGTTTAAATCTCGGGTAGAAGATGCTCAGAATCAAATTAAAGCGATGGCGGAAACTGGAGATAATATTTTAGCAATAGGTTCTGGTGGATCTATAAGCACCTTTGTTGGGTTGGTCTTAGGTATTCCTGATGAATCTGTATTTGATTTAAACTTGCAGTACAAAAATACGGCGATTACCCATTTCTTTTTCAATCAAAAAAAGATGACTTTGACAGGCTTCAACAATATCACTCATTTTGATAATAATGAGATGGAAAAATACATAACCTACGGGTAGATTTTTAATTAATAAAGGACAGAAGTAACTATGACAGAATTTGATATGAGTGGAAAAGTAGCGATGGTAACCGGCGCATCAAGCGGATTTGGGGTCCATTTTGCTAAGATCTTGGCTCAGCGAGGAGCCAAAGTTGTTGTGGCGGCTCGACGTGTTGATCGACTTGAATCATTAGTCAATGAAATTAAGGCTTCTGGCGGTGAAGCTATGGCTGTAGCCATGGATGTTACAAACTCAGACTCTATTGTGTCTGCTTTTGACCAAGGAGAGGCAGCATTTGGGACAATTTCCGTGGTTGCTAATAATGCAGGTGTGGCGGAAGTCAAAAGCGCACTAAAAATAGATGAGTCGGGTTGGGACAAGATGATCGACACTAATTTGAAAGGTGTCTGGATTGTTGCTCAAGAGGCTGCAAAAAGAATGATTGCGGCAGGGGTAGGTGGTGCGATTGTGAACACGGCTTCTATCTTGGGTCTTCGCGTGGCTTTTGGACAATCAAGCTATTCAGCCTCGAAGGCTGCTGTAATTCAGCTGACTAAATCTTTATCATTGGAGTGGGCGGGCAAGGGGATTCGCGTCAATGCCTTGTGTCCAGGTTATTTTCTAACTGAGATGACTGCGCCCGCATTTGCATCACCCGAGGCACAGGCGTATCTTAATTCATCTCCTGCTCGTCGACCTGGTGAAATGGATGAGATGACTGGACCGTTTTTATTATTGGCCAGCGAAGCAGGCTCCTACCTGCATGGTGTTGCTTTGCCCGTGGATGGCGGTCAATCCATCGGAAATATGTAGAATTGGTGAACTAACCTCCTTTAAATGGATAATTTATGACTCTTAAAGATAATCGCCGAGAGTATGACTATGGGAAACTATCTCGAGATTCACTGAGTGATTGTCCGTTTGAGCAATTTGACGCTTGGATGCAACANGCGTTAGATGCGAATATTGTCGATCCTACAGCCATGTGTCTCGCAACGGTTGATGATAGCGGTAGACCGTGGCAGCGTGTGGTCTTATTGAAAGGTTTTGATGAGAGTGGATTTGTTTTTTATACTAATTTGAGCAGTCGCAAAGCGCTAAATATCAATTCAAATTCACAAGCGAGCATCCAATTCTCTTGGCTTCAGTTGGATCGTCAGGTGATTGTCGGGGGTCGAGCTGAGCGTTTGGCTGATGCTGAGGTAGTTGAATATTTCAACAGTCGTCCCTTGTCTAGTCAGTTAGCTGCTTGGGCATCTGATCAGAGTAGTCCCATCGCATCGCGTGATATTTTGGAAAGTAATTTTAAAGCTATTCAGAAAAAATTTTCCTCATCTGAGGTTCCTGTGCCTGACTTTTGGGGAGGGTATAGAATTATTCCTGAGGAGTTTGAATTTTGGCAGGGTGGAGAAAAACGACTGCACGATCGATTTTGTTTTTTACTGCGAGGAGATGATTGGGAAATCTCTAGATTATCCCCTTAATAATCTATCTTGATAATCACAATAGTTCGCTCCCCAGCGGGGGTTATGACCGTGACTTCTGTATCCACGGATTTGCCGATTAGCGCCAGAGCTATCGGCGAGTCTATGCTAATCCATTGTTTAGCAGGGTCGATCTCATCTGAGCCAACTAAACGATAGGTGACTTTTTCAAGACTTTCTTGATCTTCAACAGTTACCCAGGCTGAGAAAAACACCAGCGATGGGTCCCTCGGTTTGTCCTCAATAATGTCGGCTTCTTCAAGACGCTTGGTCAAATAGCGTACCCTGCTGTCTATCTCGCGAAGCCGGCGTTTACCGTAAATATAATCACCATTCTCTGATCGATCACCATTTTTAGCAGCTTCATGAACAACTTGAGTGATTTCAGGCCGCTCTACTTTCCATAACTGTCGAATTTCGGCTCGAATATTGGCCGCTCCTTCAGCCGTTATGTAAGGAGAGCGTTTAGGTTGAGGCGGTCGATAGCGTGACATTTTTTTATTGGTTTTCCTCAAGATCGAAGACCTGGCGATAGAAATTCAGCTCTGACTCCATAGCATGAATAATATTGTTGGCTTTTCGAAACCCATGGCCTTCATCATCAAATGTTACGTGGGCGACTTTGATTCCTTTTTGTTGCAAAACATTAACCATCATTTCAGCTTGGTTGGGGGGGACTACCTTATCTTCAAGGCCCTGTAAAAAAATGACTGGACAATTTAGACCTTCAGCATGATGAATGGGCGAGCGAGCCCGATACACCTCTTTTTGCTCTGGATAAGGCCCAATTAAACTATCTAGGTAACGAGACTCAAATTTATGAGTATCAGTGGCTAGCGTCTCAAGATCACCGATCCCATACAAACTAGCGCCGGCTTTAAATGTATCGGTGAAGGTCAAAGCTGAAAGTACCGTATAACCTCCGGCACTACCGCCGCGGATAATACAGCGGTCCAAGTCAATTTTTCCTTTGCTGGCGAGATAAGTCATTGCATATTGTGTATCTTCAACATCGGCCAATCCCCAAGCATTGACCAGTTCTTGCCGATAGGTGCGACCAAAGCCGGTACTGCCGCGATAGTTGATATCCACCACAGCGAAGCCTCGGTTTGTCCAGTACTGTATTTTGAGATTTAGCCCGCTATCTGTTGCGCCGGTGGGGCCTCCATGGCAGATAGCAATCGCGGGTGGTAAGTCGCTATTGTCAGCACCATGTAGGGTATTAGCTGGAGGGTAGTAAAAGGCATGAACTATTTTCCCTTCAGCACTTGGGAAAAAGATCGACTCAGGCTCTGAAAGTTCCTCTGTATCTATTGGCAGTGACGCTGGTGAGTAGACAACAGTCGGACTTGATGGATGTGTAATACTGATAATTTCTTCCGGGATGGCCGCGGCTCCGGCAACCATGCAAACATTATCGCCATGACTACAGACGCCATGCATACTAGTGTATTTACTAGCAATGGGAGTGAGCGTATGTGTTTTAGTATTAATAACTCCGGTTTGCCATATGCCATCGCTTGTCCAAGAGCATCCGATAAGATGATCATCAAGAAAACAATAGGTACTCATCCCAAGTTGCCATAATGGGGTAGCAAATTCAGTTTCACTGGTAAAGACTGATTCACTATGACCCAGATTAAAGCGATAAATATTCCACCAATTGTTTTCATCTGAGACAAAATATAGTTGGTTATTTGGAGACCATTGAGGTTGAAATATTGCCTGGTTATTATTTTCGCCAGCAATTAATTGATGATTACTAAGAGGCACATCTCTGTATTGGGCTCGCCACAATTGTGTCGCATCCCAAGGCATTTGCGGATGATTCCATTGAATCCAACAAAACTGCTGATTATCGGGACTCAGGCGCGGGTAGGCATAAAAGTCAGCACCAAAAACAAGTCGCTCAATAACAACGTTCTCTCTATTGAATTTGATGCTTGCGATATAATTTTCAGGTTCTTGGTTTTCACGATGGTGTTCACACACAGCAATCAGTGTGTCATTAATCTCNTCAATGATTAGATCGGCAAATCTCCAAGGTCCTTTGGGTGTAACCGCTTTTGGTGTCTTATTGCCGGTCAGATCGAGTTGATAAATACGTTGATCAGCTGCGTTGACGAAATAAAGTATGTCTTTAGCTACGGTATACGCCGCACCACCGTATTCATGCACCTTACTAGAGTGGCTAAACGGGCTAGAGAAAAGATCAACAATTTGTCCATCAGCTTGTTTGCACATAATGACACTGCGACCTGCTTCCCATGGACGGTTTTCCACCCAAAATAATCGATCGCCATGAGACTGCACCCAGTTTAGACTGGGGGCTGCACGAGTGATGAGCTCGGCAGTTATTTTTGAAGGCCAGCTACCGAAGGGTGTAGTGATTTTTGACTTCTGCACTCTAACCTCCAGCTAATTTAGTGATTAGACCGCGTTTTTCCAGCTCGACCTTAAGTATTTCACGGTGATCACCTTGAATTTCAATCATGCCATCTTTGACTGTTCCGCCCGTGGAGCATTTTTGCTTAAGTTGCTTGGCCAGAACTTTTAGCTCTGATTCAGACATACTAAAACCACTTAATGTGGTAACTCCCTTACCTTTGCGTCCTTTTGTTTCTCTCCGAATACGGACAATGCCATCTCCTTGCACGATTTTAGAGACCTCAGACTCTGTGATCCGACCAGAATCAGTGGAGTAAACGAGACGAGAGTTTTTAGTGCTCATTATTCAATTATTTCCTTGCTGTTTAGCAGTAGAATTTTGCCGATATGTTGATTACTCTCCATCAAGGAATGACCTTTGTGAGCTTCTGTCATCTTTAGTCGACTATGAATAATCGGCTTAAAATTGCCTGAGACAATCAGCGGCCAAACTTCAGATTCAACACCGGCGGCTATTCGCGCTTTGTTTTCTAAGGGTTGTGCACGCAGAGTAGAACCAGTAAGTACAAGCTGCTTAAGCATAATGGGCATCAGGTCTACTTCAACCTTTGAGCCGCGTAAAAAGGCAATACTTACTATTCTGGCGCGAGGCGCACAGGCAGAAAAATTCTTCTGCACATAGTTACCACCCACCATATCCAGTACTACATTTACACCGGAGTCTGTGAGCTCTTTACAGGTTTGAACAAAGTCTTCCTTGTTGTAATTAATCGCTTTAACTGCGCCCAGTTGCTCACAGGCAAGACATTTTTTCTCAGTTCCTGCAGTGGCGATAACATTGACACCAAGACTAGAAGCCATTTGTATGGCCGTAGTGCCAATACCGCTGGAACCGCCATGAATTAATAGCCATTCACCGGCTTTTAAGGCGGCGCGCTCAAAGAGGTTGTGCCAAACGGTAAAGCAGGTTTCTGGCAGTGCAGCGGCATCTTCAAGTGAGAGGCCTTGTGGAATGGGGAGGCACAAAGACTCCTCGGCAATTGCATATTTAGCATAGCCACCACCGGATAGTAGAGCGCAGACCTGATCACCAACCTTCCAGCGGTTAGTAGCTGACCCCACAGACACTATCGTCCCAGATACCTCCAATCCTGGAATGTCTGTCGCCCCTGGAGGTGGTGGATAGAAGCCCATGCGTTGAAAGACATCAGGACGATTTATGCCAGCTGCAGCAACCTCAATTAATACTTGAGTACCTGAAGGCTCTGGTATTGGTCTTGAGGTGGGTTGCAGTACTTCTGGCGCCCCAGGTTCGGTAACTTCGATACTGATTTGATTAATGATGAGACTCCTTTCAATTGGGTCGACTTTAAGATGAGAGTTTAGCTGTATTTGGCTTGCTAGCTCAATCTACCAACAATTGACTGTGATTATGGACGTTTGAGTGATCTTATAACTTTATTAAAAATTCTTCCATCAATGACAGTCAATCCCAAACCGATGCAGAGCATACCGATGAAATGCTCGATGTAGAGGACTTCGTCCAACACAAGCCAGCCTAATAGACTTGCAGTTATTGGGACCAAGAAGGTAACTAAGACAACATTAGTGGCACCCGAGGAAGATAATATACGAAAAAATAAAATATAGGCGAATGCCGTTGAGAAAATAGCAAGAGATAAGATTGCTAGCCAGATAGAGATACTTGGGTTGGGTGTTTGATCTGGTCTTTCTATAAAAAAAGTTAAGGGTATTAAAATAATAGAGGCCGCCGTTACTTGTCCAATGACAATTGTTAGCGGAGATATTCCCATTGCTTTGTAGCGTCGACCATATACGGTGGCAAATCCATAGGAGATGGCGGCCCCCACAACTGCTAGCTGCGCTGTACTGTCTGAATTTGTGCCAGCTAGTACCGACGGCCCGATTAATAGTATAACGCCCAAAAGTCCCATAATAACCCCAGTTAATTTAGCCGGGGTGATATGCTCATCAGATAAAAATATACCTGCGATTAACACAGTAAATAGCGGTGTAGTTGCATTGATAATAGACGCTAGACCCGATGCGATATGCGTTTGCCCCCAGACTATCAGAGAGAAGGGAATAACATTATTAAGTAAGCCTAAGACAAAAAATGTACCCCATAGCTTTAAAGATTTGGGGGCTTCACCACCAGTAACGAGCAAAAAAGTCCAAAGCACAGCCGCGGCCAAGCCAACACGCAAGGTAACAATAGTCAGTGGAGGGAGTTCTGAGACAGCGATTCCGATAAAAAAGAATGAGCCGCCCCATAGGCAGGAGAGTAGGAACAGCATTGACCAGTCTTTAGCAGACATTCTTTGATTGATCATGATGAGTGTTCCACGCCTTTTACGCTATGTCAGTGTTAATAAAAATTTTGCGATACTTTAGCATTAAAAGAGCGATCTAGAAATTCTATAGTATGTTTGGATGTCCGTCGGTTAGCCGCTAGACTTTTAATGTTCTATAGTTTGATCTCGGAGTATCATCTGTATTCGTTTAACTTTTTCTATCAAGGTAGGGATCATGGTTGATTTATCATTGAGAGACAGAATTTATCAAGTTATCTTTGGTACGGATACAGTTGCTGGTCAACGCTTTGATATTGTTCTTATCTATCTTATTTTAGTGAGTGTTTTAGCNGTTGTGCTGGATTCNATCGCTGTGATACATAGTGATTACGGCTCTTGGTTGTTTTGGTTGGAGTGGGGGTTTACAGCGCTTTTCTCATTAGAATATTGTCTGCGTATCTATTCTTCGCCAAAGCCATTGCGTTATATATTTAGTTTTTATGGTTTGGTTGACCTACTATCGATTGTACCAACCTATCTGGCATTAATTTTTCCTGGAGCAAGTTACTGGCTAGTCATCCGCCTGTTGAGGGTGTTGCGGATATTTCGAATATTCAAGTTAGTGCGTTATCTAACCGAGGCTAATCTCCTACTTCGGTCAATCTATGCTGCGCGCCGCAAAGTATTAGTTTTTTTTCTAGTCGTTCTCATACTCAGCGTTATTTTTGGTAGTTTGATGTTTTTAGTTGAGGGTCCTGAGAATGGTTTCACCAGTATTCCGAGAAGTATCTATTGGACTATCGTGACCATTACGACCGTTGGCTATGGCGATATTACCCCGCAAACGGTGTTTGGCCAGATTATCGCTACCATGGCCATGTTGACTGGTTACAGTATTATTGCCATCCCCACGGGTATATTTACCGCTGAAATAGCGCGAGAAATGGGAAGTCAAAGTAACAATCGCCAATGCAATGTATGTGGCCGAAATGGGCATCATCTTGACGCAGAATATTGCCATCAGTGTGGCGTTTCGTTGCCAGAGAGAATTGTTAAAGATTAACTATGTTGATTTTCTGGAATAGTAGGGCGGTAACTCAAGGCTTCCTGATAATGCCGAGATTTAGGGTATTCTGACGCCTCAAGGTCAGCCAGGCTTCTAGCTACCTTTAGCACTCGATAAAAGCCTCGAGCAGTCAGGCCGAAACGATCTATAGCTTTATTCATCAAATCCCTGAGCGGCTCATCGAGAGGACATAGGTGTCGAATTTCTTTACTNGTAAGTTGATTGTTGATTTTTCCTTGATGTTTCAGCTGACGATCACGGGCTGCACACACTCTTTTTTGAATTTGATCATTAGATTCCCCTTTGGGCGCCGTGGATTGATTTAAAAGATCATGATTATCAATTGCACTAACCTGAACGTGAAGATCAATACGATCTATTAACGGGCCTGAAATTTTATTTCTGTAGCGAGTAATTTGATCAAGTGAACATACACAACGCTTGTCCCCTAGGTATCCACATGGGCAGGGATTCATTGCGGCACTCAATTGGAAATTTGCAGGGTACTCGGTTTGAGCTGATACTCTGGATATCATGATCTTCCCGGATTCGAGGGGCTCTCTAAGCACTTCTAATACGTTGCGAGAAAATTCTGGTAACTCATCTAGAAAGAGAACACGCTTATGCGCAAGAGATATCTCCCCAGGTCGTGGTGAGGCGCGCGGAACGGCCTTTCCCAAATGTTTTTTCTCAAACCTTTACCTGCAACCGAGTGAATGGCGGCGACTTCTAATGCTTCTTGGTTGGATAGCGGCGGCAAGATTCCAGGTAAACGACTAGCGAGCATTGTTTTACCTGTGCCTGGAGGCCCATAAAAAAGCAGGTTGTGACCGCCAGTTGCAGCTAACTCCATGGCCCTCTTGGCATGGTGTTGACCAATAATGTCTCTTAGTTCTGGATTGGCGCGATCAGATTTTACTATTTGACCGATCCAGGGTTCTAATAACTGACGGTCATGGAGATGCGCAGATATCTCAAGAAGATGATTTGCCGGTAAGATCTCTAAAGACTCCACCAAGCGAGCCTCAGGAGCATTAGCTGTTGCGATAATTAGCTTGTGTTGCTTTTTAGCAGCTCGCTGAGCTGATGGTAGAATTGCTTCTACTGATCTTATGTCGCCTGTTAGAGCTAGTTCGCCAATAAATTCATATTCATTCAAGCAATTTGCGGGTATCTGCTCAGATGCAGCAAAAACGCCTATTGCAATTGCTAGATCAAATCGACTGCCTTCTTTGGGGATATCGGCAGGTGCGAGATTTACAGTTATGCGCCTTGCTGGAAACTCACAATGAGAGTTTATAATTGCACTTCGAACTCGGTCCTTACTTTCTTTAACAGAGGTTTCAGGAAGGCCTACTAGGTGAAATGCGGGGAGTCCGTTGGATAGATGCACTTCTACAGACACCAAAGGAGCATCGATACCCGATTTGGCACGACTTTGAATCACTGCAAGAGACATTCATACCTCCTTGTATGACAAGACTACTAACAACCATCCTTAGTTAATTAGGGTCGCTTTAAGCGTTATTTTTGGTGATCAGAGTTTCAATTTCCGCTATCTGTTTTTCTAGGACATCAATTTTCTCACGAGATCGCACTAGAACTGCTTGCTGAGTATCAAACTCTTCACGAGTTACTACGTCTAAGTTGGATAAAGTTTTATTCATTGCCGCGCGCAAGAGTTGGTGCATCTCAGCACTCATTGCCTCTGCGCCTGAAAGAGTTATATCAAGATGAGATTGAAACTGACTGTAAATATCTTCGCTGTCCATTTTTCATGCTCCGTTCCTGATCACTATTATTCAATGTTTGGCGATCATTGTCAGCTTATTTTGACATATTAGGGCCTTCTTTTCGGTGGATTCTAAGATTACTGTTTTGGTGCATTGCAAAGAACCAAGCAGTGAGTTATCGCACCAATTTAGCGCATAAAGCCTACCTTTTACTCTTAAAACCCTGATTGGAGACGACTTTCAAGAGTTGGCACGCAATATGCAGAGCCTTAGATACTGACCGAAAGGTGAGACACAAATCAATTGACAATACAATCTTGGGAGATTACTTAATGAAAGCAATAAAAACTGCAGTTTTGGCTGCAACTATGATGACAGCAGCTACAGGAATGTCCGCCGAAATTTCAGGAAACGTAGCACTTGGATCCGAATATTTTTTAGAGGCGTCGATCAAGCCGGTGGAGAAGCGCTATCAGGCGGTTTCGATGTCAATTTTGAAAATGGGATTTATGTGGGTACATGGGCTTCGAGTATTGATTTTAGTAACGGTCCAGAGCTTGATTATTACGTGGGATATGTTGGTGACCTAACTGACGCAGTGAGCTTCGATGTGGGCTACTTGTTCTATGGTTATCCCGGAGATTCGACTTTAGATTTTGAAGAGTTGTATGGGAGCTTGTCCTTTGGTGATGCGACCGTTGGTTTTAACTTTTCTGACGATTACTTTGCCTCCTCAGGTGAAACTACTTATGTCTATGTAGATTATGGCTTTTCTTTGGGAGAGAACTGGAGTTTAGGTCTTCACTACGGAACTATTTCAGCTGATGACAATGCCGCCTACGACGAGGTTTTTGGCGACACGGTAGATGATTATTCGATTTCTCTTAGCACTGAAGTCAGTGGAGTCGGCGTTGACTTTAGTTTTATTGATTCATCGGGAAGCGGTGCCCTAGATGCTGATGCTGAATTTGCAATTACCATCTCAAAGTCGCTGTAAGCGCTAAGATATTTTCTTTTAAAGCAATATGAGTGGCTTTAGCCACTCAATGGAGGATCCATGAAATTAGTTACTGCAATTATTAAACCTTTCAAGCTGGATGAAGTTCGTGAAGCGCTCGGTGAATTAGGTGTTTCAGGCGTAACCGTAACAGAGGTAAAAGGTTTTGGTCGACAAAAAGGTCACACTGAGTTGTATCGAGGTGCTGAGTATGTTGTCGATTTTTTACCAAAAGTAAAGGTAGAGGTGGCATTGACCGATGAGTTGGTTGAAAGCGCCGTTGAAGCTATCACTAAATCCGCAGCAACAGGCAAGATTGGCGACGGTAAGATTTTTATCAGCCAGCTTGATGATGCTATTCGAATCCGAACCGGGGAAACCGGTCCAGAAGCCATCTAAATTAAGGAAGAACAATGAACGAGATATTTGAATTACAGTACGCGCTCGATACGTTTTACTTTTTAATGTGCGGCGCATTGGTTATGTGGATGGCTGCTGGGTTTGCCATGCTCGAGGCGGGTTTGGTCCGCTCTAAAAATACTACCGAAATATTAACCAAAAATATTTCTCTATTTGCGGTCGCCTGCACCATGTATATGGTCTGTGGATATCACATTATGTACGCTGACCTTGGCGATCTGTTGTTAAGAGGCATCACCGGTGACGGTGCAACAGGCATGGAAGAGCCATCTACTTATGCCCCCTCTGCTGATTTCTACTTTCAGGTAGTTTTTGTTGCTACAGCAATGTCTATCGTGTCAGGTGCGGTGGCAGAGCGCATGAAATTATGGGCATTTTTAGCTTTTGCAGTTGTGATGACCGGCTTTATCTATCCGATGGAAGGATCATGGACTTGGGGCGGACAGTCCGTCTTTGGTTTATATACTTTAGG
>JGI26273J51734_10000668_pt1 | contig 18446 bp, 18 predicted proteins | sample SaaInlV_125m_DNA_FD_51734 | JGI IMG/M metagenome (IMG submission 51734) | reverse complement strand
ATGGGCTCGAAAGGTGGGGACAAACTCCCTATTTTTTTTCTAGGGGGTTTTGGGGGGGGGGAAAGGGGGACAGTCCAAGTTTTGAGAAGCGTTCCTGCGTTCACGCATCGTGAACGCATGGAATGGTGGAAAACGTGGACTGTCCAGGTTTCAGAGTGCACACGCGGTCGACCCGAGCTTGGGGGGTTCTCGGTTTCCCGCCTTTGGGGCTGCTACACGGGCCACATTGGCATCGTCGCCATCTCCAACGCCACGGCCGAGATGCTGCGCGCCAAGCGGTCGCGCGTGGATGCGCACTGGGGGTGTTCTCGTAGCGTGTCGCGCTATCCCCTTGAAACAGTGGTTTAAACTGCAGAACCAAGCGCGAATCGGCACACATGGCGTCCGTTTCACAAAGCGTTGCACTCTGTGTGCTCACGTGCACGTGCGCGAGCCGGCGCCCGAACGCGCTTCCGCGGCTGCTGCTGCCCTCGGTTGTCGAGCACACGGGAAGAAAGAGTCGTTTGTCTCTCCATCTCTACGTGGGCATCGATTTTGACGACCGCCTTCACAATAACACCAAGTGGAAGCGCCACGTTCACGAGCTGCACCCGTTTGTGACGTNCGTGCCAGTGCACCCACACGAGCGCAGACGCAGCCTGCCGTGGAATGAGCTGCTGCGCGTCGCCTACCGCAACGGCCACGACTACTTTGTGCGCACACAAGACGACGTGGTCGTCCTGACGTTTGGGTGGCTGCCAAAGCTCGTCGGTGCGCTGCAGGCCATGGGCAACCTGGGCGTCGCGGGTCCGTCGTTTGCCGAAGGCAACACGCGGATCCTGGCGGCCATGGACGTCACGCATCGCACGCACCTGTGCATCTTCTCTGGCAACTACTACCCGAGCACGTTTGACAACTACTACGTTGACGATTGGATCAGTAAGGTTTACGGTGCAAATCACACCCGCAAGCTGCGCACGGTGCGCGTCTCGCACCGGCTCGGTTATCATGGTCAGCAGTACCGCGCCTCGGGGAATCAGGATCGCTTCGTGAGTGGCGAGGTCGCCGCTGGCCGTGCAACCATCGCATCGCGCAGCGGCGAGTGCGTGGATCAAGAAAGCTAACGGTTTGGGGGATTCCCGCCTTTGGGGTCCCTCCTTACAATAGGGGCAGGCAACCCACCGACAATCGTTTGCACTAGGCGCTCGCTCTTTGTGCTCGACATGTCGATTGTCGCCGCTCAGAACACCCCGATGGAGCGTTTCGACGACGTCCGCGACGTCGCCGCTCAGAACAGCGCAGCCCAGAAGAGGCTGGTTGGGATGGAGGCGGAGCGCGATGCGTCGGTGCAGAAGAGCGAGAGCCTCGCGAAACAACTGGCGGCCACGAAGCGGGAGGCGATCACGCGCGAGGCGTTGATTCTCACGTTCCGCGAGCGAATTGTGGGCCTGGAGGGGAACGTGGCCGCGTACAAGCGTGACCTGGAGGAGGCGCGGGGGGCGATCCGCAAGAGCGAGGGCCTGGCCGCCGAGGTCGAAACCCTCAAGGAGCAGCTGAACGACCGCAACGCCGCCATCGCGGCGTCGCGCAAGCCTCCGCTCCACGCCCGTGCCGCCCGTGCGGCACGGGCCGCACGTGCCACGTCCGCGTCCGCGTCCGCTTCGAAGGAGTCGGACGACGACCACGACTACGACTACGACAATGACGACCACGACGACGACGACGACGACGACACCGACGACGAGAGCGCCGCCGACAGCGACGAGAGCGAGTTGTCGGACTCGCGCAAGCGGAAAGCGAAGCGGGCGGCCCCGAAGGCCGGCGGCGGCCGTTCGAAGAAGGAGGAGGTGATCAAGTACGACGTGGCCGTCTGGGAGCCCACCAGGGAGACCGACCCGCTGCCCGCCAAGTTGCAGGCGCTGCCATTCTTCAAGTACTACAAGGTCACCACGTTTGCGGAGTTCCGCGAGAAGATCGTCGAATTCAAGCTTCAGCGCTGCGAGCCCCACGAGCGCCCCGCGAAGCGGGGCTGGCTGGAGCGGAATAGCAAGTACGAGGCGGGCGACTTTCTGGCGCTGCTTTGCCTGGAGCGCAGCGGGGAGTTTGCAGCGTACAACATTGAGCAGCTGCTCGCCTACATGGGAACGCATGCTGAGGCGCACGACGTNGGCAAGGGCAAGACCTACTACAACCGCTCGCACCGCATCGCTGCGTGGCTTTGGCCGGACAACGTCACCGCGGACCGGACGACGTTCGACTACGTGAGGGACGAGCACGGCAACAAGACCGGCGGGTCGCCGTACATCTACGAGCGGGCCCGCAAGTTCCACACCGCGCTCAACACCGCCAACGCCATGTACAACGTCTCGATCGGCTTGCCGGCCGAGCCTCCCAAACCCCCTANCAAGAAGCGCACGCGCAAGAGCGGTGGCGGTGGCAGTGGCAGCAAGAGGGCGCGCAAGCGTCGCGAGGAGGCGGAGGCGGAGGCGGAGGAGACGGATGAGATGGAGGAGGAGGCGGAGGAGGCGGAGGAGGCGGAGGGGGCCGCGGCGGCGGCGGTGTCCGAGGCGGCGGCGGCGGTGTGCGAGGAGGCGCCACTGAATGCGCGGATGGCGACGGCGATGGAGTTTGACTGGGGGAATTAGGCGGGGCGGGGCCCTGGAACGCGCGGTGCGACGCGGGGAGGTTACAATCGCGTGTATTGTGTGCGTTCGTGTGCGTTCTGCAACTTGTACTTTGTTGTTATTTTTGAGTCGACAAGTCGCCACATGCTGGCGACTGGGCGCGCTTCCCGCATCCGCAAGCCCACGTGGAAGGCGGACAGCGGTGCGGCGTTGGCGACGCTCACCCGGGAGAAACTCGCCGAGGCGGGCACGGCACTGCTTGGGGAAGGCGCGGTTTACGCGGAGCCGATCTGTGGCGCAAACGCTCCGGCGGGGTTCTGGGGCGCGAGCGGCGACGACGCGCTCGTCGCGGTCACGGCCACGTGCGTGGCCGTGCCGGAGCCCCTGCACCCGAAGGCGACGATCGAAAGCAGGGGGCTGGCGCGCCCGCTGGTGCTCGACTTTGACCAGGCGCTGCCGCAGGACGAGCTTGGCCCCAACGAGCGGAAGGGGGCGTGGAGCCAGAATGAGGACGACCTCCTGCGGCAGGCGGTGGCCGTCGTCGGACCCAAGCACTGGGCGCGCATCGCCAAATCCCTGCCGGGTCGCATCTCCAAGCAGTGCCGCGAGCGGTGGCACAACCACATCGACCCCGACATCTGCAAGGATGCGTGGACGGAAAGGGAGGACGAGCACATCTGGGAGGCCGTGAAGCGCCTGGGCAGAAAGTGGAGCGTGATCGCGCTGGAAATGCCGGGACGCAGGGACAACCAGATTAAAAACCGGTACAACTGTGCGCTGCTCACACGGAACGGGCCCAAGTCGAGGCACGAGAACGAGCGGCCGCACTGGACAACCCGAGAGCGGGCGGCGCTCAGGAGGGCCGTGCCCAGAAACGCCAGGGCCGATAGCATCGACTGGGAGGCGGTCGCCAGCAAGGTGGCCGGGCGCCGCGCCAACGCGTGCAGGATGCGCTGGTTGCGCGCCAACGAGGCGCGCGCCAAGTTCGAGCCGATCTCCACGTCCGCTTCCGTCGACGTGGAGACCGGCGCGCCCATCGACGCGCCCATCGACGTGCCCATCGACGGGCCCATCGAGCCGCCGGCCATCGACGCCCACGTGGATCTGATGGCGTACGAGAAGTACGACGACGCGTGGAGCGTGCCCTCGTGGACGCAGTCCCACCGGCTGCGTTGGGGCAGCCGCGCGGCCTTTCACTTCAAGTTTGCGCCGCCGGTCACCCCGATGTGGGTGCGGCGGCCGATCCCGAAGATGGAGATGCGGGACACGATAACGGGGCGCTTTCTGGCGCAGAAGCGGCGCGAGGAGAAGCGCGCGCAGAAGGCAGAATTGATGGTGATGACGCTGTTCGCGTGAGCTTCGCGGGTGGTGGCGGCGGGCCGAGCCTGGCGAGCGCGAGGCGCTCAAGGCACCGCCGGTAATTCTTATTGTTGAGCGCGGCGATGCGATCCATCGCGCGCGCGTGCGGCGCAAGCTGGAGCTGGAGCTGGAGCTGGAGCTGGAGCTGGAGCTGGAGCTGCGNGGGCCGTGGCGGCGTGGGAAGGGGCGAGGGGGCGGGAGTGGAAGGCGGCGATGATGACGATGACCGAGATGACGGAGATGACGGCGACGATGACGATGATGACGAAGGGGTTGCGCATGTTCCCACCGACGTTAGGCGGGCCGGTATCACGGGAGAGGCGGGGGGCGGTGTCGGTTCTGCGTGTGTGTGTGCGTGTGCTTGTGCGTGCAATCGGTCCGTGCGCGCGCGCGCGGGCTGCGCCTCGGAGAACGGGACCGAGGTCAGAACCACGCGTGGCATCGTGTTAGCACTATAATAAATACACGCCATTGCGAGTCCCGTCGCTCATAGCGGCCACGCCCGGCGGCGTCACTTGTTGCGCGAGCGCTTCTTGGAGTGTTTGCACTCCTTGTTATCTTTTGGGATCTGCTTTGCCTCGTGCTTGGCGTGCGCGGTCTCCTCCTCCTCCTCCCCCTCCTCGTCGCCCTCGTCGTCGGAGGACGACTCCGCCTCCTCCTCGCTCCCCTCGCCGCCGCTCTCGCTCTCCTCGCTCTCCTCGCTCCCCTCGCCCTCCTCGCCCTCCTCGCCCTCCTCGCCCTCCTCGCCCTCCTCGCTGTCCTGGCTGTCCTCGCTCGCCTCCTCCTCGCTGCAATCCTCGTCCTCCACGCCGGCGCCGTTCTCGACCTTCATGTTTGCAAAGGGGCTGTCCGCTTTGCACAGCGCCTTCCAGTAGTGCGCCACGCAGTACATGCGAACGAGCGATTCCGCGGGCATCGCAAAGTGGGGCGCCATCTCGTGCACGGGCTTCACGCAGGTCTCGTAGAACTTGGAGACGGTCTGCGCCTTGCTGTGGTAGGCCTTGAACTCCGCGACCAGGTGGCGCCGCGCGTCGTTGAGGCCCGCGCCGTTGAACTCCTCGTCCTTGATCACCCCGCTGTCGTACAGCGCGCGGAACACCCGCGTGTGCAGCGCCGCGTGCCGGTCCTTCTTGCCCTTGGCGTCGCTCGCCTCGAGGTCGGCGTTGCCAAACTCGTCGAAGACTGCGTAGATCGAGCGCGCCATCGTCTGCGTCACCTCCTTGAGGTCTTGGCTGCCCAGCTCGCTCAGCAGTGGCATGGCAACGGAACGGGCGGCGCTACCACGGGGTGTCCCAAAGTTGCAGACTACGGCAACGCGCGCCAGACAATTTGCAAAGGCGGGATGGTCGACGCTCGCGAGCGCCCGTCCCTGGTGGCCGCAACGCAGCGAGAATTGTGACCCGCTCCTGTTTATTTGCGGCAAGCGGGAACCAATCTGCAACTTGCACTTTTGTCTGCGCGTCGCGGCCCGTTGTCGCCGACCGGCATGCCGCACGCTAACCCGTCGCCACCCGTCGCCGGTCAGAACAGCAGCGAGAAAAGCGTGGCGCGGCAGAGGGTGGAGGCGGAGGAGTATCGGCAGCGGTTGGAGATCCTCCACTCGACGGTCGACATCAGCAAGCCGTTTTGTCGGTTGCCGAGCCGCAACGCTGCCGAGTCGGACGGCGACGCGGCGGAGGTGGGCGCGCACTCGCTCGACCTTTGGGTGGACGCGTACCTGCCCTACGACGCCGATGCGCAGCAGGCGGCCGGGGTGAGCGACGCGCCGCACGCCGCGCTGGGCGGCGGCGGCGGCGGCTCGTCCACCTCGGAGCTTCGCAGCATGCTCGAGTCGCCGTGGATCGAGGAGGAGGAGCCCAAGTATGGGGAGACCTTTGAGGAGCGGCGCCGCTCGCGCGCGACCGAGATCGAGCAGCGCATCGGAGCGAAGGTGCCTCCCGTGGTGGCGCGCGGCTCGCCGCCCACGCAGTACACGTGCGTGGCGTGCGGCAAGCGGGCGGGGTACGACACGCAGACGCCCGACGACGTCTTCCAGGTCGCCTACCGCTTGGGCGGCTCGGAGCTGGCCATCAAGTCCATCAGGGAGATGGCCGCGATGCTCGAGGCCGAGAACTACCACGGCGTGACCGAGCGCACGGCGTGCTGCCGCACGGCGCACTGCATGCTCGCGCAGAACCGGCTCAGCCTCGAGAACTACGAGCTGTGGTTCTTTTCCCCGCAGCGGCTGCAGCTCACCGTGGGCACCGACCGCAAGGACCAGGGGCTGCGCTTCGGCGACTCGATCATCTTTCTGCGCTGCCTCGCCGTGCAAACGCCGCCCATCGTGACCAGGCCGCAGCTGCACGCCTTGTGGAAGTGGGTGGTCGCCAACTCGCAGTTCATCCAGGAGCGCGAGAAGAACTTTATTGCAACGGCCCTGGCCGTCGTCGATGGCGGCAAGAGCTTCGGGTACACCTTTGCGGACAACGAGAGCTTCCTCAACCGCATGGCGACCTTTCCCCGCAGGTACTTTGAGCGCGTCATGTTCCGCCACATCCTGGACGCGCAGCTCTCGCCGTCGCGCTGGCGGAGCGGCGCCAACCGCCTGCTCGAGACGGCGATGCCCAAGCCGGCCGACGTGGTGTACGCGCTGATGTGCGAGGACAACTGGGACAAGCGGGGCCAACCCAGGGACGCCAGCGGCCGCCGCAGCCACTGCGTGGAGAAGGGGTCGAGCCTCGCCAACCTCTTCACGAACCACGGGTACGAGGCGGCGATCCGCGGCGCGGTGTCGGCGAACGACACCTACTACCTGTCCTACGCCAACAGCGAGGCGACGAGCGTGGCCGGGACGGGGAGCAAGAGCCGCCGGGAGCTGCAGCAGCTCCAACAGGNCATGACGGGCACGCACAAGCGCCCGTACGCCACCGCGCACGGCAAGGCCGCGCCGGCCACGTGCGCCTCGATGCAGAAGCAGTCGGGCGTCCACCCCGACGAGCGGTACGCGGCGATCGCCAAGGCGGACGGCCTGTCCGACGAGGCGGCCGCCGAGTGGATCCACCTGTTTGTGGACCACCACCCCAACAACAACTCGGTCGGCTTCGAGAAGGACCCCAAGGAGGGCAGGGGCGCGAAAGCGTGCACGGTCCTCCGGCCGGTCAAGGAGGTCGCCCCGCCCAAGAAGATGCGCGCGGCGACCAAGGCGCGCCAGGACGCGCAGTTCCGCTGCGACGCGCTGCTCCCGGTGGGGCGCAAGCAGATCGGTATTTAAAGAGCACTCCCCTTGAGTAACGTGTACCAGTCTAGTGGACACAGGGGAGCGTCGTCGGCTGTAAAAAGGGGCGAGTCGCCCGTGAGCATGTCGTGCAACGCCTCCGACACCTCTTGCTCCGCCTGCTCCGTGGGCAGGCTGCGCGCGAGCGCCACGATCTTGGGCAGGTTGCGCAGCTGCGCCACCGAGGGCGTCTCCGTGGCGTGCGGGTGGCTCGCGTGCGCGCGCAGGAAACTCCGCGCCATCTCCGCGCGGCTCTCGGGCAGCGGCAGGTAGTGCAACTCGCCGTCGATCACCTGGAACCACCCGCTCGACGGCGGATCGTCCGGGTCATCCGGGTCATCCGGCCAGAGCTTCAGCGGGAAGCTGGGGCGCTGGACAGCCACGGCCTGTTCGGCAAGCATGCGCACGTTGCGCTGCGTCGCCTCGGCGCGCGCCGCCGCAGCAGCGGCGGGCGAGGGCGTCGCCATGGCGACGCGTCTCGCGCTCGCCCACGATTCCCAGCCAGAAGCGAGCGATGCAAGCCTTCAGTCGCGCCGTGCGCATTACAGAGGTGGGGCGCTCCTTAGAGGTGACCCATTGTGTGCAAATTGTCCAGGCTCGCACCGGTTGTGTTCGCGGATTGTGACCAACCCGCCGCACTCGTCGCCGCTCAGAACAGCCCCGATGCCACTGACAATGCACTACGAGCGCGGCCTCGTCCTCCGCAAGGCGCCCACCGATGCGTTGCCGGCGCACGCCGAGACGTACTGCATGCACGACTCCGTGGACCGCATCGCCCTCGTCAACCTCTTCTGCGGCCTCGCGCGGAAGCGCAACGGCGAGCACGGCTACGCGGACGAGCAGGTGCTGGAGAAGTTCTTCGTCAAGGGCGCGGTCGGCCTGACCAAGATCTACAGCCGCGCCGATCACCCCGGCGTCGACGCCCTGCAGTTCAAGGTGCTCAAGCGCGAGGCCGCCGTGGTCAACAAGGCGCTGCTCAAGTACTCGCAGTCGCACACCGTCTCCGCGGACCGCGTCTGCGTGAGCGCCACGTACCCGATCCAAAGCCGCAGGGACCAGGCCCTGTTCGTGGCCGCGCTCAAGCACAACTCGCTCGACGACTTCCTGGCCCCGAACGTCTCCCTGCACTTCACGACCGTGACCAGGATCACCAACACGCGCACGCCCCCGCAGCTCGGGTCGGTGGCCCAAGAGCCCGACTCGCCGCCCTGGACGCCCACCTCGCCGACGTACTCGCCCTCGTCCGAGGCCGCCCCCGCCGAGGCCGCCCCCGCCGAGGCCNCCCCCAATGTGGCCGGAGAGGAGTCGGAGGACGAGGAGTCTTCCGAGTCGGAAAACGGCGAGGACGACGACACGTTCGAGGCTCAGTGGGCGTCGATTCAGGTTGCGCAGGTCGGCGCGGCCCGGCACGGCCAACGCGCTGCGCTGCGCGGCTTCTCGGACGAGCTGTTCGAGCTCAAGGAGACGATGTCCGACGAGACCTTTCGCGCGCTCAGCAACGCGCTCAAGCGTCGCCACGACGAGATCTGAGGGGACGCGGACGATCGGACCAAAACCCCCTATAAAAAAAGTAGGGAGTTTGTCCCCACCTTTCGAGCCCCTTGGAGGGGCTCGAAAGGTGGGCCAAGTGCTCGAAAGTTACTCCCTACTTTTTGCCAAAAAGTCCCTATTTTCGAACGACCCCCGAACGACTCCGGGTCGTTCACGAACGACCCCTCAAAAACCCACTAAAAAAATAGGGAGTTTTCCGAGTCGTTCGTGAACGACTCGGGGTCGTTCGGGGGTCGTTCGAAAATAGGGACTTTTTGGCAAAAAGTAGGGAGTAACTTTCGAGCACTTGGCCCTCCTTTCGAGCCCCTTCGATGGGCTCGAAAGGTGGGGACAAACTCCCTATTTTTTTTATAGGGGGTTTTGGGAAAAGGGGGACAGTCCAAGTTTTTTGGGAAGAGCGGTGNAGAGGGTGGTGGCAAAAAACTTGGATTGTCCAGGTTTTTTGCGATCGGCCGCCACCGGTTGCGTTTTGGCGGCAACCGGGGTGCGGCAACCATGCCGAGTGTAACAATTGCCGCGATTTGTCGGACCCGATTGTGCTCGACCGTCNGTGTCGCGGATCGCTTCAGGCGCCGCTCAGAACCGCAGCGTCGCCGCTCACAACTTGCGCATGCCCTCCCCGTNCGACGACCCGACCGACCGCAAGCACGAGGGCCGCTTCAGCTACTCCTCGTGCGAGGACGAGTCGAAGCATGCGTGGGGCACCGACGCCGAAGACGGCGAGGACAAGCTGGCAAAGTTGCCATTCGACGGCCTCGTGCCCTTCTTCACCAAGTACGCGCACCCCAACCTGCCGATCGCCGTGGCGCACCTGATGACCGAGCACGGGGTGAAGGTCACCTGCTCCAACACGGTGCTAGACGATGCCGACCCGTACTGGACCACCGGGAACGAGAGCGACGCGAATTACTGCAAGGTCGTCAGCCTACCGGCGGGGATGGTGCTCTGCTCCATCGGCCACGTGGAGCAGCTGCTCTCGGCGGGGCTCGCCTGCGTGTACAAGAACGGCGCCAGGGCCAGGGCGTCCACCAAGGCGCGGCCGCACTTCTACTCGATCGGCTACGCGCCACCGAACGATCTGCAGGTGTTCTTCAAGTTTGAGGGCCAGCGCGTCTGCCTGCAGCTGATGGATTGGGGCGAGGACGACGGCGGACTCGCGATTCACGTGGCGGCGGGGTCGTGGTAGGAGGTGGGGGGGGGAAGGGACCTCGCCCAGCACCGCGTGTGGGCGCGTGCGCGGACCACGCAGCGAACGCGAAACGCAGTCGCCGGGCCAGTACGCGTGTCGGGGTGTGAGTGTGCGCACATATTACAACGCGTTTGGTGCCGTGCGCGTTTTTTTTGCGACGCGCAGTTTCCACAAAGTCGCCGCTCAGAACCCNAACACTCCGTGCCCCGTTTTGTGAGCAGGCGCATGTTTGTCCACCGGTGGGAGCGCGGGGATCCCAAGTGGGGCGATCCCAAGTACGAGGAGTTCATGCGCCAGAACTACCACGAGATCCGCAAGGCGCACCTCGAGTATCGCATACCAACGCTCGCAGAGACAATCCACGCACTCTCGCACAGCGATGCTCTCAAAGACATGATGGCGCACCTCAACCAAACGCTCGCGAAACCGCGCGTGCCAGAGAGCGTCCACTTTGGCCACCCGTTTGGCAACCCCACTGGTGAAGGGGCGCTCTTTGCCGTGGCCGTGCTTCGCAGGGCCGGCTACGGCGTGTCTCTGCACATCGATGACGAGATGGACGATTTCAATATCGAGCTGGAGCTTTTGGGCTTTCGCAAGCGGCGCTTCCCGCCCAGCACCGACTCGGACTGCTGGATCACCTTTGCCGCGAAGCACAACTTTAAGCTCGAGGTGTCGTTGCCTGGCACGTCGCCCGATCAGCTCGCCCGGCGCGGCATTCTCTGGTGCATCCCGCGTTTCAAAAGGTGGGCCAAACGCGCGATTGAGAACATGTACACGCCTGGTGGCAACGGCGCGCTGCACGCGGCGCAGCGGTTCGCAGCGCGCGCCTCTTGAGACAGGCGCCGCCCTTTTTGCGTAGCGGGAGCGTCGCGTGCGTGCCTTACAAAGTTTGTCCACCAGTGGAGTGTGTCGCCCCGCGTTCACAAAGTCGCCGCTCAGAACCGGATGGACCCGACGACGCAAAAGACCCCCCCCGCCGCCCCGTCGCACACGACCCTTTCGGTCCTCGAGTGGCTCTTCGACAACGAGGCGACCCTTCCCAAGGACGCTCCCAGCCTGATGAAGCGCATCGGATGGGTCTGGTCGCAGCGCCAGCACGCGTCGGGGGAATCGGAGTGGCACGACCTGTCCGAGCGGCTCGTGGATGCGTGCGCGCACAGCAGCACCTTCACGTACGATTCCGAGCACTCGATCATGGTCAACTGCGCGTCGATCCACACGCCAAGTGTGACGCCCCCATCGTCTTGGCGGATTGTGTGCGTCACGCACATGGAGTCCGGCGCCCGCATGCAAGGCGGCAAGTGCACCTTCGGGTACTACAGCGCATCCGGCAAGTTCCACGCGGTCATGTGGGCCAAGCGCGGCCCGGACGAGCACCACGCCTACTTTGATCTCCAAGGCACGCGCATCTACCTCTTCCAAGTACCCTCGCCCGAGGTTGCGGCTCAATGGAGGCGTGGACGCCGCGAGGTGGTGTTTCTGCACCTGAGCAACGGCGCGGCGGGCGTGCCCGGAGAGCCGCTTCGCCTGCACGTGGTGAAACCGGCGAGCGGCATGTTCGCGTACACGCACTGCTGGCAGCCTTACTACTCGTCGACGCAAAGCTGGATGCCGTTCCTCCGTGGGCAGGACTGCGTCCATCTGTGGTATTTCACCGCGACGGCCACGGTGCTCTACGCGCAGAGCCGGTTCCGCGGAGCGGGTGTTGGCGGAACGGCGTTTCCGTTTGGGCTCGACGAGCGCGTCCTGCACAAGATGGTCGATTACGACGAGGACACGCTGCTCGACCAGTTCGGGCGAGCCCACGACCGCATCTCGTCCATCCACCGCGGCCTGCTCCAGATCGCGTCCACCCATATCCAGACGATCCAGAACATGGGCGGCCAAAAGGTCGAGATCGCAAACTTCCTCACGGCCCAGCTGCGGCGCCGCCACCTGCGCGTGGCGCGCAAACTGCTCTACACCAAGCTGCAGGAGGCGCAAGAGCGCATCGCCCAAGACCCCGTGAAGCGGTGCGCCGCGTGCGCGATCGAGTCGGTCAAGAGCCAGCTGGCGCTGGGTGACGTGGTGGCGAGTGGCGACGACGACGCCAAGCGGCAGCGGGTGGAGTAGCAAGTGCTTTTGTTGGGATGGGTGGGGTGCGTGGTCGTTTAACTCGCTCGTGTCGTTACATGCAAGCGCGCGCGGTCGCCGCTCAGAACAGCGCGGAATGGGACTCCCTGCCGCACGTGCTCACGGAGATCATCGCGGAGCACGCCGCGCTGGAGTTGCTGCGTTGCTACCGCACGAACAGCGCAAGCAGCCGGCGGGCCATACTGGGGCTGCGGCTGATGAGCCGCGCCTTCGCCACCGCCCTGTCCCACGCCTGGAAGCTGTACCCCCCACGCACGACGATGTCGACGTGGAGTCCGCGCCCGTATCTTCTGGTGTCGTTGGAGGCGCTGCCCACCTTCGTGGAGGGCATCCTGCGGCTCGTTGCGCTCTTTGCGGTCCGGGAGGAGCGGTTCTCCACGGGCACCTTCAGCTCGCTCTACACCGAGATCATCACCTCGTGCTGCCAGAAGGGTCCCAACAGCCTGTCCGGACCCCTGTACGATCAGGTCGGAGCGCAGATGTCTGCGCTCGCCAAGGGTGGCGCGCTGCGAGACCTGACGGGCGAGAGGCGCGCCTTGTTCGTGCGCATGGTGGCGTGCCTGTTCCGCTACCTGGACCGGTACTACGTGCCACGGTTTCGCCTGGCCGAGATAGGGCCGTGCGTGCTCGCAGCGTTTGCGGAGGAAAGCAGCGGCGTGCCCGACAACCAGGTTGCCGCTCAGAACACCGCCTGACCCATGGACTGCGACCCTTACAACCAAATTGTGCCGCGCTTTTCGGGCGAGGACAACGTGCACGCCTGCTACCTCAACGGCGCGATCGACTCCCTCGATTTTGACAGCAACTTCAAGCTCAAGGGCGACATCAAGGCGCGCACCGTCTTGCCTTACGAGCGCCAGCGCCTCGACTTTCGCCCTCCGCTCCAGCCGCTCGCGGACTCGCCGGTCGACCCGCCCAAGCCCAAGCCCGCGCCCGCGCCCACGCCCAAGTCCAAGCCCAAGCTCAAGCCGCCGTCGCCGTCGCCGGTCGCGTCGCCCGCCATCGCCGCAAGCGTGCTCGGCGCCGAGATCAAGGAGCTGGAGGCCGTGATCGCCGCGCAGGACCTCGCGATGACGCAGATGGAGATCGAGATCCGGAAGCTGAAGACGACGCGCCGCCTGCTCTCCAACCTGGTCTTCAGCTGGTGCGAGTACTTCAAGTGCACCAACGCACGCCTCTTTGATTAAGTTTCCGGAGTGTCGTTCATAATAAGGAAGATTGTTTGCATCTTGTAACAGAAGAGTGGCCGCTTGGCCGCTCCCAAATGTCGTTGCGATCGTCGTTCTTGCTCGACGACAAACCGGTTAGGGGGCCGGGGTCCCTGTTTGGGTCGGCGATAGGGACACCCGCAGGGGGATTCTGGCACCCGTTTGCCGTCTCGCCACCACGGACCCCACCTACCGAGGCGCAGTGCTACGAGCCGCTGCCGCCCGAATTTCAGTTGCCTCCGCCCGCTCCGGCGGTGGCCACGTGCCACCAGCTCGACTCGATCTTTCCGTCGTGGAAGCACGACCTGCGCGAGGCCGTGCTCGTCACGTTTGCTCAGAGCGCGGACACGCTCACGCTGCGCGCGTCGCCGCGCCTGGAGTGCGTCAACGCCGTGCACCCCACGGTCATCACCGCCGACAGCGTCGGGTGGCGGCCGATGGCGTGCGAGGCGACCGGCACGCGCGGGCACCTCTTCACGCTTTCGCACGGCGGCGCCCCCACGTGCCGGATCGAGGCGACCATCGCGGAGGGCGAGATCGCGCGGCTCGTGGTCGTGCAGCCGGAGTACTCGGCGCTCTCCGTGGCGGCCAACATGGTGGCGCCGAGCTCGCTGCTCGTGTACGACGACGTGCGGAGGCACACGGACTGCCTGCGACAGCTCCGCGCGACGCTGCAGACGTCCACCGACACGGGCTACGTCCCGGTGCAGGAGCTTGTTGCGACCAGCGCGCTCGACCAGCTGACGCTCACGACCGACCCGACGATGGAGGGCGGCGCCGGGCGTCGCCACTGGAAGGAGGTCAAGATGCTGATCATGGGGCTGTCCAGCGCGACGGCTGACTGCATCGACGCGTACACGCGGAGCGAGTTTGCGCGAATAGGGCAGTCGCCCGTAGACGTGGAGGCGTGGAGGCGGACGGTTTGAGTGCATCGCTAGTCTGAGTGCGTGGCCGTCCTTGGGTGATATATACACGAAGCTTTACCCTGAACGCATGACGGCGAAAGCCGCCAGCCTGTTCACGCTGCTGGGAGGCGGCCTGTGGCTGCTCGATGAGCAGAAACCCGTGGTGGCCGTGAACGAGGGCGCGAGGTTCATGGCGGCGTGGCCGAGCGAGGCGGTGGCGGGCAGCTCGCTGCCGCCCGAGTGCAGCTTCTGGAACCAGAGCGTGATCTTCAGTGACGAGATGTGCAGCCTCTTCGTGGTCAAGCGAGCGGCCGCGGCGTACCACCAGGCCAGCACGCGGGCCCTCCGATGCGCGGCGGCCTACGGGGTCCAGTGCGTGCTGTCGCCCGAGGTGGGACTGGCGCTGCCCGCGGCGTTCCTGTACGACTACGAGAGGTCCGCCATGCGCATGCTCGTCGCACCCAAGCTGCTGCCGCGCGAGGCGACGCCCGTGCACGTGCGCGTGAGCCCGCCCGATTCCGACGGCATCACGCAGACGCGGACGGTGGTGCTCAACGACACGGTGTGGGCCGAGTACCTGGACGGCGAGACCAAGTCGTTGGGCAGCGAGTCGCTCGAGGGCGAGGAGGCCTTCTGCGTGCAGCTGCTGCGGCAGGCGTTCGAGGCGTCGTGTTGGAAGGCCCTCGACTGAGGGCGGAACGCTAACTTTGCAACTTGTGCGCTCGGCCCCCTGCGGCAACGGGTGATGGTGCGCACTCGTAGAAACGCCAAGGACGCCAAGGAGGCCGAGGAGGCCGAGGAGTGCGAGGAGCTGGAGCGAGTGAAGGCCCGCGTGGCCGATGCGTGCGCCGACTTCGTGCAGACGGCGCTGAAGGGCGAGGTGCAGGTGTACGTGAGTCCAGATCATTCGTGGGGAGCAAACTTTCCGGGCAGGCAACCGCCCACAACGCAGCTGTCGCTGTTCGAGACCGGGTTCAAGCGCAAGGCGGGGCAGCGCTCGCTCTTTGAGGCGGGGTTTGTAAGAAAGCGGCCGGGAAAGGGGCCAAAGCTCGACTGAGGATCGTGGGGAAGTTGTGAGCGTGTTTAGTAACAATCTGCGTCTTGTAAACCTTGCCGCTCAGAATAACGGCCATGGCGCTAGCGTGGAGTGGCGCGGGCGGTCGTCGAGACGGCGGGTCGGACACGGCGTCGGACGAGGAGGGCCTCGCCGCCACGCTCGTTGCCCATCCCGGCCTGGCCGCCGCCAACGCGGCCGCCGTCGCGCGGCTCGGGGAGCCGCAGGCGAGGCCGGTGGCGTACTGGCGGAGCGCGGATCGGGACACCCTCGAAGCGGCGGTCGTGCTTGTGGTGTTTCAGCGCGCGGCGCGGTACTTTGGTGTGTATCGCTATCGGGTTGTCGTTTAATAAACCTGCGCAGCACCCAAAGCCATGGAGCTAAATCGGAAGACAAAGGTGGCGCAACTCGACAAGATGAAGGAGGCCGAGAAGGCCATGGCGGCCAAAATCGACCGGTTGGTGTCCAACGGCGACCTGGAGGAGGAGGCGCAGCGGCGCGGGTGCGGCACCGGCTGCTTCCCCTGGTTACGGCGAGGCCGCAGTCGACTGGCGCAGGACCAGGGGATGGAGGTGGCGGTGTTTGGCAAGAGCGCGGCGAATGGCAACGCCGCGCAGGCAAACGCGCGGCTCGAAAAGGCGGCAGCGCAGATGGAGGACCACGCCTCGCAGTTGTACGCCAAGGCGGGGGCGAGCCGGTCCAAGGCCAAGCTCTTGATGGCGCAGGGCAAGAAGCCGGAGGCCATGCTCAGCCTGAAGCGCGCCAAGGCCCTGGAGAAGCAAGCCGAGGTGGCCGCGAGCACGCACGCCGCGATCGAAAACCAAAAGGAGATGCTCGAATCGTCGGCGTTGCAACGGGAGGTCGCATCGGCGCTCTCGGCATCGATCGCCACCACCAAGAAGAAGACCAAGGGGTTGCTGGAGAAGGCGGAGAGCGCGGTGGACGACTCCTCCGAGCTCAGGGATGCGGTGGAGGACATCAACGACGTCATGGGCGGGCTTGCAAGGCAGGACGACTACGACGAGGACGATCTGATGGAGGAGTTGGAGCTCATGGCCCGCGACTCGGAGGACGCGACGCAGCCGGCGGGGGTGCAGCCGCAGGCGATCGTGGTCGGCATAGATCCCGCAATGTACCCCTCGGCGCCCAAGCGGCAGGACCGACAGGAGGCGAAGCAAAAGCTGCTCGATGCCGACTCGGCCGCCGCGGTCGGCTGACCGCGAGCCCACGTGGGCGTCGCGTGCACCGTGCGTGTACGGGTGTTAATTACGGGCAGTGTCAGGTTTCCCGCCACGGCCGCCCCGCCCCCGTATAGGGGCAAGAAACTCGGTCGGCTCCCCACCCCCGTAGCCACGCCCTCGGGGTTACAATCCCGGTTTGTCGCCGCTCAGAACAGGGACGGGGGGTTTCCCGCCACAGCCGCCCCGCCCCCGTATAGGGGTAAGAAACTCGGTCGGCTCCCCACCCCCGTAGCCACGCCCTTGGGGTTGCAACCCCGGTTTGTCGCCGCTCAGAACAGGGACGGGGGGTTTCCCGCCACAGCCGCCCTGCCCCCGTATAGGGGTAAGAAACTCGGTCGGCTCCCCACCCCCGCAGCCACGCCCTTGGGGTTGCAACCCCAGTTTGTCGCCGCTCAGAACCACCACACGCTCCNCAATTGGCAACTTGTAGCGCGCACGTCGCTCACTCTGCAACTTGTCCCTATCAGGTCACGAAGCAAACACCCCGCGCGCACATGGATCGCCTCTCGGCAATCATGCAGGGTCAGGGCGCGCTGATCGCAAAGCAAGGAAACGCCGCGCCGGGCGCGCTCGAGCGCGCTCGTCTCTGCGACCCCCACGAGAGCGTCTCGCACTACGTGGACCACGAGGTCGCCAGCCTCGATCGCGCCCCCGCCACCACGCGTGGGGACGACAAGTACTGGGAGAAGCTCATGATCAAATCCGCTTGCACCAAGGGGTGCTGCCAAGAGCAATGCGTGGTCGTGGACGACGGGGACGGCCAGATGGTCGGGAGCCACTGCGGCGAGTTGCATTTCTCGTTTGCCAACGACGGCCCCAACACGCGCACCTTCCAGGGCGACACCCAAAAAGACAAGGACGCCAAGACTCAGCACAGCGAGGACCGGACCAAGACCGACAAGGAGCTGAGCACCATCACCGCATTCGACATCTGCTCCAAGGACGACGAGATCCTCGGCAAGGCAAAGAACCGCCTCAACCAGTGCCTCATGTGGATGCCGTTTGTCAACGACGAGCGCCCGGGCGGCTTCAGGCTGAGCGACGACGAGCAGCAATCGTGCAAGGTGAGCTTCCACGCTGCGTGCGTGCAGTGGGCCAAGGAGAAGTGCCCGGAGGTGAACATGGCATCGCCCGTGTTCTGGGTCATCGCCGCCGTCCAAAACGCCGTAGCCCTGCGGCCGGACGGCTACAAGCTGCCCACCGAGGAGCTGCGTCTCCGCCTAACCCTGGAGGGCATGCACGAGTACCTGTCGCACTTTCGGGGCGAGGCGCGCACGACCGTCGAGTCGGAGCGCAGCGCCACGAAGGTGCACGGCAAGAAGGGCGTTTCCAAGGACCAGCGCATGCTCGAGTCCATCAAGCGGCGCAAGGCGCGCTTCGATTCCCTGGGCAACACGCCCCACAAGCGGTACGAGAAGATGCTCGTCTTCCACAAACTGCTCGTCCGGTCCAAGGCGTGGCCCTCCCCCAAGGGGGGCTTCCTGGGGCTCTGCGAGCCGGTGCTCCAGACCAAAGAGCCCGAGCTGATCTTCTCCAAGCGGCAAGCCTGCGCCGCCACGGACTTCGTGGCGACCAAGAAGGCGCGCATGGGCCTCAACAAGCACACCGCCGACGACTTTGACCTGGAGGCGATGGATGCGAAGGCAAATGCGGCGGCGGCAAAGAAGGAGAGGGAGGGGGAGCGGGAGACCGGCGAGAAGGCGAACAAGAAGGAGCGGGAGGGGGGAGACTTGGAGATGTTCGACGAGGAGGAGCGCGAGTTGGCGGCGGCGGAGCGCAAGCGCCGGCTGTCGGAGACCGCGGCGGCGGTGGCGCCTCCCGAGCAGCCGTGCTCGGCGGAGGCGACGGCGGCGGCGGCGGCGGCGACGGCGGCGCAAGCGGCGGCGGTGGCGGCGCAAGCGGCGGCGGATGCGGCGGCGGCGGCGGCGGCGGCGGCGGTGGCCAAGGCGG
>JGI26273J51734_10000661_pt1 | contig 18597 bp, 10 predicted proteins | sample SaaInlV_125m_DNA_FD_51734 | JGI IMG/M metagenome (IMG submission 51734) | reverse complement strand
GAGGACGACGAAGGGGCGTCGAGCGTCGTCGACGCGAACGATGACGCGCGCGCGCGCGCGCTCGCGGACGCGCTGAGCGCTGAGCGCGCGATGCGTCAGGGCTTAGAGGCGGCGATGGAGTCGCGAGAGGTGGCGCACGCGACCGAGCGCGAGACGCTCGAGGCGAGGGCGAGAGACGCCGAGGCGGGACGCGTCGCGGCGGAGGCGGAGGCGAGCCATTTGCGCGGTGAAATAGCGCGCGGCGAGACGGTGATCCGACAGGAAGAGAGCGTCGTACGTCTTCGTCTCGAAGCCGAGCACGAAGTGCGCGTGGGCCGGTTGGCGACGGAGTTGGATCGCGTGCGCGGCGAACTCGAGGCGCGTTCGAGCGAATTGCGCGACGCGAGAGCAAACGACGCCAAGACGTTCGACGCGCTCAATCGCGTTCGGGAAGAGCTCTTGGGTCGGCTCAAAAGCGAGACTCAGAAATTGTTAGGGACGATAGATTGCGTCTGTGGCGCCATGGATTCGGCGTCAAAGAGTTTACACCGCGACGGCGTCGCGGCGACGCCTCGCATTTCGCAAAGCGTACCGTCTAGGCGCGAGCGAACGCTCGTCGTCGACACGAAACAATCGCGAGGCCACGGTGCCGTGGGTACGCCTGAACCAGGTACGCCGACATCGTCGCAGTCGCGTCATCGAGCAGTCGCGTCGTCCTCGGTGGCGCAACAAAACGCGCANCGACGACTGCACCTCTCGGCGCAGTCGGATAGACTTCGGAAGCCGATTGCGTCGCAAAAGGGGCTCGTTGGGTACGCAAACATATATCAGCACTGACAGATGCTAGGACGAACATGTAAAAAATCGAAAAACTCACGCCGTCGCCGCGTCGACGATTTGCGACGCCGGCGCTTCGTCCGCCACGCCGACGGTGAACGAGTTGCGAATGCGTTTGACCGAGTTCCCAGTCACGCGCCANTGCGCGGGCGTCGCATCCAAGCTAAGCACGTAAAGCACACCATCGAGCACGGAGGCGGAGATGAGATAAATATGTTCCGGGTACAAGCACCCAACGGCGCTCGGACACGACTTCGCCGGCGGCGACGCCACGAGTTCCCAATCGTAATATACTTGTCCCGTGCTCGCGTCGACGCGCTTCGCCGCGCCGAGCATGTCGGCTCGACGGTACGAATCTTCCCCATCTAATCCCAAAACCTTGGCCACCGCCACGTTCTCCGGCTTCCCTAAATCATCGATCGACTTCACCCCAAAGTCTGGCGTCGCGAACGCTCGAGCGCCTTGCACCGCCTCCCCGTTCACCGGGTCCACGATCGTTCCCCACTCCGTCGTCATCGCGTCTACCACGCGCGCACCGTCGACGCGCCACAAACTACTCACTTCAAACGCGCACGCTCGAACGTTCGCCTTATCGCTCGAGCGTAAACCAATCTGTCGCACAAATGTCTGCTCGCCGCTATTCGTCTCCATCACGCGCTTCATGTTCGCCTCGAGCTCGGCGAGTTCTTCGTCCTCGTCGTCGGCGCGCGCGGCGAATTCGGTCGACGTCGACGTGAGTGAGATCGCGACGCTCAGCGACGCGCACGCAAACGCGCCCAACGCGCGTCGACGCGACGATAAAGACGCAGTATCGACGTTGACGTCGTCACCAAACTCGACGCGCGTTCGGCACGACGACGACGGAGCTGCGGATGAGGACGCCGACGCCGCGTGACGGCGCGNCGCGCGCGTCGATCGAGGCGTTCGCGCGTTCGCGCGAGCGGTGAACGCGTTCGAACGGACGGCGCGCATGGCACGCGCCGTTCGCGATGTGACGCTCGGAGGCGCGACTGGAGCTGTACAAGTTTGGNAGTTACAAGAGTTACCATCGTCTACTCGTTCTGGCGCTTGGCGTACTTGCTCGGCCCGGTCGGACCGTTTAAATATGAATCCAAAGGATCGTTCATTTTCGGTAACGCGTTGAAACCGCCTTGAGTTCGCTGGCGCGTCTGCGGCTGGCGCGACGGTTGGCGAGACGCCGCCGACGCGCCGCCGCCGAGATGGCGGGTGTCGTGCGAGCCAATTTGACGGTCGCTGAGCCCGAAGTGCGCTCGAGCCTCCTTACGAGCACTGCCATCTGATGTATGCCCCGCATTCTTACTGTCGAAAATGTTGGGCATCCCCGGGAGCGCCTGCATGCCGAGGTCGCCACCGGCGTTCATGTGCTGCGGGTTCGTCGGGTCGCCGGTGGCTTGGTGTTCTCGCATGACGTGATCCTCGGCTTCGCGCATGGCTTTCTCCATGGCGGTGAGTTCACGCTCGGGTTGTTCTTCTTTTTCTGAAAAAGCGATACCGGGCAAGTCCGGGCACACCGCCACGCGCGACTTCACGGCGTCGGTAGACGCGGACGAGTCGGTTCGCTTGCTCATGAGCGAATCGTACGATTCGCCAATCAACGTCGTGAGTTCGTCGTTCACGGCTTTCTTACCCACGACGAGAGTGAAATCAGCGACACCGAGACCGAATCGCGCGCGAACGGCGTGCATGATGGCCGCGACCAGTCGATGCTGATGTTGCGCTCGGCAGTTCAACGCGAGCACGAGCGTGGTGCCGCCGGCTTGTTCGTCGGCTTCATCTTCGCCGCCGCCAGCTTCGTCTTCGACAGCGTCGAGTTGACCGATGATGGTCTTCTTGAGCTCGTACGCCACTCTACCGATGCGACGTTCGCGCATTTCGATCGCTTCGGCCGAGTCGTCTTCCGTGTCGTCCTCGTGGATCGTGTGATCAAACGTCTTGTGCGCGTACGCGTGCTTCTCTTCCTTTTGTCGCTCCAGAACCGTGACCACTTCGTGCACCTTTTGTCGAGTGAAATAGTTTGCAATGCATTCATTGCGCGCTTTACCCGTACCCTTGAACTCAAAATCGTACGCCGCGACGAGTTTCAAAGCCTTGGCGCGAAGAGACAAGAGAGAGTGCGGAGAGTTGGACTCTTCCGCCTTGGCGCCGACGAACGTCGCGATGGCATCGCGAGCCAACTCGTGCACGTGATGCCAAATCGTAAAAACCGCGAGCCCGCCCGTGGAGCCACACGTGGTGTCATCCTCGGTAAAGCTCGCCGCGCCTTCGAGGTTGTGAACTTCTTTCACCTTTGATACCCATTTCTTTTGCTTTTCAGTCGGTTCGCCGTACAGCGCCTTCAAGCGATCCTTCATCTCCTTTTCGATGATGGCCAACGCCTCCTCTTCCGAAAGCTCTTCCTCCTCGTCTTCCTTCGCCTCGCCTTCGCCCCCTTCGATCTCTTCTCCATCGGCTTCATCCGCTTCATCAGCGCCCGCGCGCGCAACCGCGGACGGTTTCGGCTGTTTCTCCGCGCCGACGCGAAGCGTCGGCGCGGCTTCGGACTCGAACGCCGCGTCCGCCGAGCGCACTTCCTCCGCCCCGGCGCCTTCGGTGATGGAATCATCCGCATCTTCTGCGTTAACATCCTCCACCGTCGGCATCGTCGTCGTCGTCTTCGCCGTCGTCTTCGTCGTCGTCGCTTCGTCGTCCACCGTCTCCACCGCGTCCTCGTCGTCCACCGTCTCCACCGCGTCCTCGTCCTCGTCGCCCTCCTCCTCCGTCCGCGCGTCTTCGTCGTTCGCTTCGCTCGACGTCGTCGTCGCCATCGCGTCCTCGGTGTCCGTCNCGCGATTTCGCGCGCGCACCTCGACGTCGGCGCGTCGCGCGCCCGATCGTCCGTCGTCCTCCACCAACACCCCCGTCGCGTGCGCGCTCGTCGCGGCGCGCGCGACGGCGCACAGCGCGAGCGCGACGACGACGCGCGCGACGGCGACGCGTCGTCGAGGCGCGCGCGTCGTCGTTCGCGCGCGCGTCGTCATCGTCGGCCCGTCGTCGAATGAATCGCGACGCGCGCGCGCCGCGGGTCGCGCGCGCGTGCCGAATGTCCGATCGTCCCCGAATGTCCGAATGTCCGAATGTCCGAATGTCCGAATGTCCGAATGTCCCCGAATGTCCCCGAATATCCGCGCCGACGTCGCGTTATCTCGATTCGATTCGATTCGATCCGTCGCGCCGCGAACGGGAATCCGCACGTCGCGCCGCGCGATACGACCGCGCGCACCGCGACGACGATGACGACGGCGATGGCGACGCGCGCCGGCGACGCGCGCGCGCGCGCGACGACGACGACGCGCGTTCGCCAGGGTGTGCGATTCGGGGCGCGACGCGCGGCGACGGGGCGACGTCGCGCCGTGAACGAAGCGCCGCTCGAGACGGAGACGCGACGACGCGACGATGGGGCGAGCGCGCGGCGCGTGTACGACGGCACCGTGCTGTTTCACGTGTACGACACGCTGGAGGCGCCGAAACCAATCTTTGGGACGTTCCTGGAGGGCGCGCTGCACGTCGTCGAGGTGGCGAGGTTTCATCCAAACTTTGTGAGCGCGCACTTTCACTACGCGCTCGGGAACGGGGAGGAGAGAATAGACGCTCGAGAACCCAACGCTTGCTTCAATTGCGCGCTGTTCGACGACGTGGCGCCGGAGGACATGTTTGCGGCGTTTTCGGATTTCGTCGACGCGGTGGAGATGGGGCATCTGAACCAAACCGAACACGCGCTGGCGTGCAGAGAAATCGCGGCGTACGCGCCGAGCGACGCGGACGGGGCGTCGGCGTTCGCGAGAACGCGCGCGAAACGACGAGAAATGATCGAGGCGGCGGAAGGCTCGGACGCGGTGGTGCCGGTGTTTGGTTTCGACGAGTCGAACGTCGTCATCTTCGTCGGCGTCAAGGCGAACGCGGGCGGCGTCGACGCGAATGATTGGGCGACCACCTTCGGCATCACGAGCGCGCAAGCCATCGTCGGTGCGGGTGCGTTTCAAGACGCTTCGCTTTTCGAAGTCGTCAAGAGCTCCAAGGCGAACGAAGTCGATCACAGGTTTACGCACGTCGCTCGCGTGAGCCTCGGGCCGGTGGGCCAAGACGAAGCGCTCGTGAGCGCGGCTGAGGACGTGATTCGTCGCGCGTGCGCTGCGATCGATCCAAGCGCTCTCATCGCACCGTACGCGTGCGTATATAACATCGGGAAGAAAGGCACGCCGCCGGGCGCGCTTCCAGCTATGCGTGAGATTGCAAAGAAGAAGAAGGAAAACGACGAAATGTCGACGCAATCGACTCGTACGACGGCGGATGTGTAATTATTTGATGTAAAAACAAAGACATTTTTTAAAGCTGTCGCGATAGTGTCGCCTAAGACACCGCGCGCGCGTAGCGCACACTTTGCCAATCGATCGACGCTACGGATAGCGCCACGGCGCTCACGGCGACGAGGACGAGAATCACCACGAGCGCCACGGGGCCGAAGACGTCGTCGTACCGCGTGCTCGCCTCACGCCTGGCGATTCGCCTCGCGCGAACGATGTACGTCCAAAGCGCATATAACATGAATAGGATCGAAATTGGCGCGATGATGATTCCGCAAATCGCTCCCGCGAAAGGGCTACCCAGCGTCGTCGCGGACGCTCGCGCGTTTGAGCCACCGAACGGAATCGCGTTCGAGCCACTGGATTCGATTGCCAGCAACCCGAGAGCGAGAAAGAGTAAGAGGATGGACATCGAAAGCCATTGCAAGAGCGTGCGCTCGTTGGCGAAAAACGTTTTCGGTTCCACTTTCACCGGCACGTGCCTTTGAGTAAATCTCATCGCCGGCGCCTGCTCGACGTCCGCGTCGCCGACGCCCAAACGATTGACTCGCTTTTGTTCATTCCTACGAAATCGGAGCGTCGCGACCGCGGCGCGCATGAGTTCGGTAAACGAGCTCGCAGACTCCGTGCGCTCGATATCGTGAACCGTGCCGTCGTGATCGAGCGGGCGTTCGGCGTCGCCACGCGACGACTCGATCGGCACGTCGACGACGCATTCGTTCGCGTCTGCGCCATACCAATGAGGTAGCTTCGGTAACGCCTCGTTCGGGTAAAACAACATCGCGCATCCGTGTAGAAACTTACTGAACTTGTATACCTGCGTCACGTTGAAGGAAGAGATGATATTTTCGATCCATTCCGGCGACTTCGCGTCCTCCGTCGCTAATTTGACTTCGAGAATGGCGAATCGAAACGCCGCCGGCTCGCCACCTTTGAAAGCTGCGTTCGAGAGCACCCCAGACCCTTCGCCGCGAACATCGCGCCAGCGTAAATCCGTATCGAACGATACTCGAAGTTGATTACCATCGGACCTCTGGAACGCCGTGCGTCGGTACTGCGTCAGGAGCGTCGGTTTCACGCCGCGTCGCTTGATTTCTTGCGCGAGTACTTCGCGCGCCAAAGTCAAGTTCTTTTTCGACATCGACAACGCTTTCGGCGGTGTCCCCTGCAAAAGCACCACAGCGTCTTCCCTTCGCATGCTGCAACGCTCTTTCACGCTCTTTTGCGCCGACCAGGATTCATGATGTGTCTTTCGCTCGATGAAGACGTCGTCCGAGCGCGCCGACCCTCCGTACCATCGACATCGAGCGAGAGTGGCGCCTTGTTCGCGAGCGAGCCTCGTGCGATAAACGTCAAATTGTGGATTGTCGAGATATACCGAAGTTATGAGCGAGCGGTCTTGGTCTTCGTCATCTTCAGCGCGTGGTTCAGCGTCTTCGCCGCCGCTGAACTCGAGAATCGGTAGATGTTTTAAAATTGCGAGCTGCACTGGAATGGCGTCGCGAGGGTCCACCCAATACTTCACTGTGCGACGCTCGAACGTGCTCGGCGGACACCATCGCTTCGGCGACGTCGCGCCATCGCTTCCACGAGATCGCTCGAAAGCCGCGCTCAAGTCAAGCAAGATGGCGTCGAAGTCGCGTCTCGTGTCTCGTTCGTCTTCTGCGATCGCCCCCGCGACGAACGGTTCTCGATGTGCCTGTACGTACTTCCAAACTAATTCCACCCGATTACACTTTCCTTCGAGTTCACACGACTCGAAGCTTCCCGCGCGCTCCAACTCTAACGCTCGCGCGGCGTAGGCGCGCGTCTCCCTCGACGCCTCCTCCCTCGACGCCGTCCGCGCGACGATCGGTGGAGATCCGAGCTTGCATTCGTACATCGTCTTCATCATCGCGCGCGTCGCTTTCATCGCTTCCGACTCGCTCGAGTCCTCTCTCGTCGCCATCGCGTCGTCCTTCCCGCGTACGAGCGCTGTGAAAGATGAACCGACTTTCGCTTTCGACGCACCGAGAAGCCGCGCGTGCGCGCGCGCGAGAGAGAGCGTGCGAGCGCACGCGCGAGCGAATCGCGCCCCCGCACACTGCGACGTTTGATGACCTTTTCGTGCGGTCTTGTGTCGCTTGCCGCACCACGCGCTCGCGTCCACCTCGACCAGCATCACATGGTGGGTCCGACGTGGGCAGACGTCAACACGCCGCTTGCTTGTCGGGCGCTCGATATCAGAATTACGCGTAGTTACAATAAAAACAACTATCTCAAAGCACGACGTTTCCCTCAGCCGTGGCATTCCAACCCACACTCTTCTCCGGCGTGCCGTGCTGTCCACCGAGCGCGGCGTTCGTCGGCACCCACTCACTCGGCGCGAGAGCAGAGGCGTAAAACACCTTCATGCGCATCGCGGCGAAACCCAAAAAGTCAAAATCGATGGCGCTATACTTGGCTTGAATCACCGCCCAGAGCGCCCAGAATGCGTGCGTCACGGGCGTCCACGCCGCGACTTCCGCTTCGAGCGCGTCAATCTCCGCATCGACCGTGGTGTGCAAGTACGCCGAGTAAAACTCGCGGCGAAGTTCGCACGTCGGAAACTGATCGTAGTTGCACTCGAACCCGGCGAATTCGCAAAACAGATTGGCCATGTCAAACGCACGGGGACCGTAGTCGGCGTACTCGTAATCGATGAGCGTCAGGTTGTCCGTCTTTCTGTTCAGCAAAAAGTTACCGGCGTGAATGTCGTTGTGACAGTACACCGTCTGACTGTTCACGGCTTCGCACCTCGCGCGAATGACTTCGAACAGCATTTGACGCGATTCCGAATCGATCTTCAACGATGCCAAAATCGACTTTTTGCGCGCGTCATTCTTGAAAATGGTCGGATCATTGGCAACACCGTACGCCAAGTCGAACCACAACTGAAGCGTGTCCCAGATAGCGTTGGCTCGGGCGCGCGCGATGGTCTCGCCAGCCGCGGCGCGAGGCACTAAATCCGGCGCCACTTCCTTGTGCAAGCGTCGCATCTGCGCCGCGACTCGTCGAAGCAAAATCCCTCCGTTCGCCAACTCCTCCGGAGCCACACTCTCGGCTTCGATGAACTCTTCAACCAACCCATTTGAAAAAACGCCGAGCACTTTTGCCCCGAACCCGTGTTCGTTCAAAACGTGCGACGTCTCGCCTTGTACTTTGCGATGAGTGATGAATTGATCGGTACCCTTGCCAAAAACTCTCACCACCACCGCGCGTGCGATCGGATCCTTCGTCGTCGTCGGCGCCGCGTCTTGCGCCAGACGAACCTTGAACAGCGCGTTCGTGATCCCGCCTCGCACCGGGCTCACCTCGAGCGCCGCGTTTTCGACGTTTGCCCACCCTCGCACGGTGTTTCGCACGATGGATTTCACGCCTTGATACTCATCGCGTTGTTCGCGATCGACGTCGAGCTCGACGTTCAATCGTCCGGGCGCGGGCGTCGCGCTTCTCGACGTCGGCGCGTCTTCGTCTTGAAAGTCTGTCGTGCTCGCCCCCGAGTTTTCTTCGCTCGCGCTCGAGTGTCTTCGGTCGGTGACCATATCGACGTCGTTGTACGCCACGGTCTTCGCCTTCGTATCCGCCGTCGACGCCGTCGTCGTCGTCGCGCGCGCGCTCGTCATCGTGTGGCGACGTTCCATTCTTAGCCGCCCGCGCGAGGCGGGCGAACGTTCGAATTGGCGCCAAAAACGTCGCGCGGGGGCGCTGGGGTTTACTTTTTATTTCGAGTCAACGCGAGATTTCATGGCGTTCGCGTGCCGTCGAATGCGTCAAACGAATGGATAAGCCAGAATCGCGCGTCGTCGTCGTCGTCGTCGTCGTCGTCGTCGTCGCGGTCGTCGTCGCGGCCTCGTCGGCGTCGTCCGTATCCATCCGCATACCGCGCACCGCGACGCGTGCACGATGATAGCGTCCACGAGCTGTAACGCGAACGCGACGTGCGCGACGACGACGACGACCTTCCGTCGTCGCGCCGCGGGCAAGTCGCACGCGCGCGGCGTCGTCTTGGCGCGCGCGTCGTCGGCGTCGACCGCCGCGGATGCGTCGGCGTTGTATCCGCGACGCGAGCTCGCGCAGGTGAGCGCGAAGAAGGTGGCGGCGGCGCCGGTGGCGAAACCGTCGGTACCGTCGGCGCAGATCGCGGTCGGATCCGCCGTGGCGATCGCGGCCGCGGCGCTCGCGATCAAGGCTTCGAAGTCGAGCACGATCGGAGGCGCGTCCAAGCAAAAGAGAATCGTCATCGCCGGTGCCCCGGCGAGCGGGAAGGGAACGCAGTGCGAGATGATCGTCAAGAAGTTTGGCCTCACGCATATCTCCGCCGGTGATCTCTTGCGCGCGGCCGTCGCGGCCGGTACCGACGCCGGTAAGAAGGCGAAGGAGTACATGGACCGAGGCGACCTCGTGCCCAACGAAGTCGTCGTCACCATGGTGAAGGATCGCTTGGCGCAACCCGACTGCGCCAAGGGTTGGCTGTTAGACGGCTACCCAAGAAGCGAGGAACAGGCCGAAGCGCTCATCGAAAGTGGGATCGACCCGGACTTGTTCCTGTTGCTCGACGTGCCGGATGAAATTTTAATCGACCGCGTCGTCGGTCGTCGACTCGATCCGGTGGATGGTACCATCTACCACATGACCTTTTTCCCGCCGCCAACGCCCGAAATTGCGGCGCGCTTGACGCAGCGCAGTGACGACACCGAAGAGAAGGCGGCCAACCGCTTGGCTGTGCACCACAAGAATGTCGACGCCGTCGTCGGCAAGTACGAGAGCATAATGAAGAACGTGGACGGTAACCGCGCCAAGCAAGACGTGTTCAAGGATATCGAACGTCTCATCAAGGCTATGTAAGTTATCACGAACGATATTCGACACGCTTCGACAAGTTGCGTTGCTTCTTTACATTCGACGACGAGACGCCGTCTCTAAAGGTGGTCGCGGTCAGTCGGTCGCGCCCGTCGATTAGGAATGAAGGAAATTGATCCCCTTTTTAATGCTAGCTTCCAGTTCTGGTAACATGCTCTCCAACGCGCGCTTCTCGTACGATGATAGCGTTCCAGTGCCCGCCACGCGCTCCACGCCGTTTCGTCCGAGGAGCACCTTGGTGGCGAAAAACGGCGCCCGCGTCGCCTTGCTCTCGACGTACGCACACGCCCATATTCCAGACTCACCGCTCAATCCTCTGAGACACGCATCCGCGAACTCCGCCGCGGCAGCCGCCATGGAGAGCGTGGCGCTTCCGGCGCCTCCCTTCGCTTCGACGACTTCGGTGCCACCGTTTTGGATTCGACTCGTCAACGCGCTCACTTCCTCGGGCGTAAACGAGCAACGCGGAGTGGTTTGAGACAGTAACGGCAAAATCGTCGTCCCCGCGTGTCCACCGATGACCGGGACGTCCACCAAGGTCGGGTCGTCGAACCCTTTTGCCGCGGCGACGAACGTCTTCGCCCGCATCACGTCGAGGTGCGTCACGCCCAAAAGTTTGCGCGCATCGTAACAACCGTGATTTTTNAACACTTCCGCCGCGATGGGAACCGTTGAATTCACGGGGTTGGATATGATATTTACGATCGCGTTCGGGCACGTCTTTGCCACACCCTCGCACAGTGTGCGGACGATCCCGGCGTTCACGCCGAACAAGTCGTCACGCGACATGCCCGGTTTGCGCGGCACGCCCGCGGGAATGATGACGAGGTCACATCCTCGTAAACACGCCTCAAGTTCGTCATCACCGACGTATCCGCTCACCTTCGCTCGCGTGTTCACGTGAGAGACGTCCGCGGCGACGCCTCGAACGACGGGCGCGACGTCGTAGAGTCGCAGTTCCGCCACCTTTGGATTCGCCTTGATGAATGCGGAGAGCGTTTGCCCGATACCGCCCGCCGCGCCGAGGACGGCGACGGTGAACGACGCGCGCTTACCACCGATCCCGGACGCACCGAAGAACCAATCCACGAGCCCGACGCGCGCGGATGGCGCTTCCTGAGGCGTCTGCCGCGACGACGAGGCGGGATCGACGACTTGCGCGCGCAACGCGCCGACGCGACGCGCGGCGGCACCGACGGCGTTGGACATCGCGCGATCGCCGCGCGCGTTCGCACGCGTCGTCCGTGTCTTTGGCGATCGATCGCCGTCTCGCGGAGGCGACGAGTGCGGATCGACGGGCTCGATTCGACGGGCGGTTTTCGTTCGGCGTAACGAACTCTCGCGGGGACGTCGGCGACGACGTCAGACCGCGAAGCGCATGCCGTCGTCCCGCGCGGTCGTCGTCGTCGGCGGTGCATCGATGAAGATGACGTCGCGCAGGTCGCGCGCGCGGCGACTCTCGCGACGAAGGGCGTCGTTCGACGACGACGCCGGGTCGGGTGGCGACGCCGCGACGCCTCGCGTCACCGTGACGTTCGTGGACGCTTGGACGGGCGAGGAGCGCGTCGGGCGAGGCGAGATCGGGGTGACGAACGTGCTCGCGCTCGCGGAGTCGTGCGGGGCGATCGAGGTGAACGACGACTTTTGTCTCGAAGGGCGGTGCGGAACTTGCTCGATGGAGGCGTTGGGGAACGACGGCGACGGCGACGGCGCGCCTCGGGACGTCGTGCTCGGCTGTCGAACGACGGTGGGCGAGGACGGGCGGTTGCGGTTTCGAGTGGGGTGCGGCACGACGCCGCGGTTCGATGATGACACGACTTGGTCGATGTAATTTATTGATGTTTGTAGTTCTGCTTCCTTTCCTTCTCGACGAGATTCGGCACTTCTCAACGCGTCCCCTCAGAATCCGTCAATCGCTTCGTCGTCTGACTCGGGGTAATTCTCCGCGACTGTCCCCATATTTTTTCTTCTCCTCCCGAACTTCTTTTGGAACAGTCGTCTTCGTTCGTCGAGAAAGCGCTGTCGTTCGGCGCGTTCAGTGACCTGGCGAAGGTATCGCGCCATCTTTGGTTTTGGTCGGCCGAAGAAGACGACATTGATTCTGGCGTACTCTCGCAAGCGTTCGACGGCGCTGTTCGTCGTGATAATCTCCTCATCAGTGACGTTCGGGCTCACGTGCTGCACCAATGACATGCGAATGACGTTTTTCATTCTGTAGCAAAACTTGGCCGCGATGGTCGCCCGCAAACTTTCCAACGTGCTGTCCGTGAGCGTGATTTCGCGCACGCCGACTTCTCCCAAGGCTTGCACCAACAAAATTTTGGGCTTAGTCCTGTGCTGCGCCGCTTTTCGCCGCTTTTCGTTGCCTTCACCGTCAACGATCACCCCGTTGAGCTCGAGATCGGCGACGAGAAGTTCGTGTAACTCGTTCGGAAACAGCTTGCCGGGCAACGACTTTGACTTGGAGATGCGAATGCGTGTTTTAAGGAGTCTGCCGCGCATGGTGTCCACCGTGAGCGTCACGTTCGCGCGATATGTATCGAATATTCCCCACGGCACCTCGACGTACGTGATTTGAGTCACTTGCGTGCCCTCGGTCGCAAAGATATCCTGATAGGTCACTTCTTCCTTCAACTTGAGATACCTCAGGAGAGTGTTGACGCAAAGTCGGCGCGTCGAAGACGTCGTTGAGTCGATAAACCCGTCGCGTCTGTCGACGTACACTCGCCGTGCAAAAGCACAACCAGCCGCAATCATGAGCCACGTGCCGAGGCTCAAGAGTATCCAGGGTACGTTCATATCCCACATGAGTGGGTAGCGAAAGTTCTTCGTGACGAACGAAACGCTCTCGGGGATTGTGAACGACGACCCGACGAGTCGATCGAGGATACGGAAGGCTAACAAGCCAATGAAGAGCGCGCATAACACGCGCTGACTCTGTCTATCGCCGCCAGCATCGTGCTCCATGAACTCGCGGCTTTGGTCAAGCGTCGCCCTCGTCGTGGCGATTGTTTTTGCTCGGTTGTCTCGCATCACTTCCTTCGCCTGTGCTTGCAAAGTACGCAAAAACTCTTGATTTGCCGAATAGTGCTTGACACATCCCTTGACTCTCTTCGCAATCGTCGACTCGAGCACATCAATCGCCAGCGCGTGTTGCAGCCGCTTACTCGATTTCGTGTTCAGCGCGTAGTACATCGTCGTCCCCGTGATGGGCGTTTCGGGTTCTACGGATTCGCCGAATTGAATAATCGGCGTCTCGCTTGCTACCTCCATGTGTCGTATAGCCTCACCTAGACGGTACAAATTCGTATTCGTCTCAGCCAAGCTGACTTGAGCGCGACGCAACGTGTCGGGCTCATCGTGAACGCGCTCTAAAATCATTTGTAAATTTCTTAGCTCTTCCTTCATCGTGGACAATTTTTGGTATAGAACGGTGCAGAAATTTTCCCTCGCCCGCAAAAGGCAAAAGGCCATCAATAACGTCTCATGCCGAGCGCAATCGGGACCAGCAAATATTATACCACCGGCACCGATGATGATGACGTCACTGTCGCTCACATCCAGCGCGTAGTGCGTATCGCCGATGAGCTGCTTAACCTCTGCCTCGATTGAATCGCCGTCGAGGTAGTGCCGCGCGCTGAGCTTGGGCGATATTGTCTCTGCCAGATACAGCGCAAACTTTGGTCTGTTAGCAAAATCTCCATCGTAAACAGTCTCAAGTACATTTCTCTGATAGAGCGACGTCATGCTCGCCGTGAGCTTGGAACTATCGACTTGCAAGTCGGCTACGACTCGACTGAGCCAATCGACTGGAATGTCGTTGAGAATTTTCGTCATGACGGATTCAATCTTCATACCGCAAACCAAGTCACCCTCTCGAGCGAAGCGAAGTCCAAACGACTCGATTTGCGTAATTCCAGCTGCTTCCGGATACTCGACTTCCGCCTCCACGTTGCAATACTGCGCCGCATTCGCCGAAGAGATGCTAATTCTCGTGAGTCCAACGGGGATCTCGAGACACGTATCCGTGCTCGCGCGATCGACTTCCGAGCTGTAATAGCCACCTTTGTTTCGATCAGAAACCCCCAAACTTTGCGACAACTCTGTGATTTGCGTACAACTCGTGGGGATCCAGTCGCCAATCAACACGATGACTCGACTCATTGACAGCTGGACGTCCAAATCGTCCGCTATACTGCTCAAACCTCGTATGGATTCTGAGGCGCGATACGCGTAGCTCGAAAGCGGCCGAGACGCGCTCTTCATGAACTGTCGACAAAGGTACGGCGAACAGACGTAAGAGACATCTTCGGATTCCGTCACTGTGCTATCGATGTTGAATCCTTCGTCGGAAACCAACTTGAACGTTTCCGTCTTTTCTTCAAACACAACCTTGAGCAATGAACCTCTGGGGTCATACATGAATTCATCGCACAGCTCTTTATCTTCCCGAGAAATCGAACCTTGTCGCATGTATTCCAATCCCTTCTTCGATGGTTGATACGCCATCGTAGATTTCCCGTTGGACGTCGACATCCTTAACGAACGTACCATCCCCGCCTCGACTAAATCGTCGAGATTATCTCTCGCTTCTTGGGAGATATTCAGCATCATTCGTTTTGAACCGACTTCTTCACCGTATGGGGAGTAATCGTAGTCGAAAACACCAGCCAAGATCGCTTCGTAAACTAGAACCATGATGTGAAGATAACGAATCCAACGCTCCTTGTCCGTCGCCTTCTCAGCTAATCGACTATGCTTGCTAATAAAGTACAACAATTTGTAGTGCTCCGGCGTGAGAACGTCTACCACCGAATTCTTGAATAGTTGACTCTTCACTGACGAAGCCACATCTTTCGTTGGCCGGGCTGATGCTACCGCCATAGAGCTCGAGAGAGGATCTGAAGACGTCGTCGCGGCCGCGGACGCCTCAATCGCTCGATCAAACCAACGAATCGCGTACCCTTTATCCTGTGGTCTGTACGCATCGGCGATCATGAAATCATAATTCAGCTTGTACGTTAAACGCTTGAACTCCTCGTCGTGCGCGTTGAACGCGGCGTCTTCTTTTGTATGACCAGTCACAAACAAGTACGCATGCGTCATGCCGTGAAGAAGCGCCTCCTTTGTCATTTGCGTCATTTTGAAGCGACGCAAAACGTCCGGCATACGCAAATGCGCCACGCGTGAATACTGCGACGCCCGTTTCTCGATGACACAGCACACCCCGACGCATAACTGCCTCGGGTTCGCCCCGTGCCACCACTTCGGCACATCGCTGCACAAACAATACTTGAATAGACTGTCGAGTTTTGCTTTTTCGCCCATGTCTTCACTCTCATCGTCATTTCTATGCGACGGCGACGCGTGCCAAGAAAACGTGACGCGGCCGTTGAGTTTGCTTTCGAAATAAATCGAATCGTAGTACGCGAATAAACCGTCGACGTCTGTCCACTCAAGCGGATTGACGTCGCTCAGCGCCGCGCCGCGCTTCGCAGAGCGCACGCTCGAGAGCGCTTTGCGCCACGAACCGCGCGCTNTGGACTCGTTCGCCGCACCTACGTTAAATATCGACGCTCGCGTTTCCAGCACGCCTCTCCTTACGTCCTCTTCGTTGATTCTCCCGGTCGGTTGCGACTTTCGTCGTTCGTCTCGCTGAACGCGCAACTCTCTGTCCACGTCTTCTTTACGCGCGCTCGTGAACGCGACCGTCGCCGGCGTCCGCGCGATCGCACGACCAGGGTCAAGGTTTTCGCCCATCATCGTCGCCCGCGCGCGCTCTAACGAGTCCCTCAACGCCATCTCGCGACGCCGAACGCCCCGCGGCCTTCAGAGCGCAACGACTCTGACGCGCGCGCGAACGAACGAACGCGCGTCGTCGCCGTCGTCGCGCGCGTCGCCGCGTGCGATCGGTCGTCCGTCGTCGTCGTCGTCGTCGTCGTCGCCCGTACCCGCGTCCGCTCCTCCGAACTCGCGCGGCGCGACGTCTCGACCTCGACCGCCCGCGGGCGTGTGACGACCGGCGGAACGGTCCGGCTGTCCGGGACGACGCGGACGCGTCGTCACAATCACTCGCACCGCGTCGATTTGCGGTGCGGGCGATCGGCATGGGACGACGACCGCGGTGGATGACGACGCTCGCGCTCGCCGTCGTCCTCGCGCTCGCCGTCGTCGAACGCGCGCGCGGCGACGACGACGTCGACGCGCGAGATGATGGAACGCATCGTCACGGAGATGATGGAACGCATCGTCACGGCAATCATCCGTCGACACCCACGCTCGGGGCATCGTTCAAGGTTGAGATCGCACACTTATCCATCACCACGCCCGCGAGCGTGGTCGGGAAGTATGACATCGCGATAGCCAACTTCGGGCGAACGCTCTACGGCGCATCGCTCAGCGGCGCGTTGACGTATCCGCACGACGCGAGGCAGCGATTGGGTTGCGGCGCGGGCGCGACGATAGATATTCCAGAATCAGTCAAAGCGGCGCGCATGGCGGTGATTCTACTGCTCGACCGCGGATCGTGCGCATTTACAGAGAAAGTGATGAATGGACAGAAGGCGGGAGCGGACGCGGTCATCATCGTTGACGATCGGGACGAGCCGCTATTGACTCCAGACGCGGCAAACGACGAAGGCACGGGTTCGTACGTCGACAACATCACGATTCCCGCGGCTTTGGCGAGAAAAGTGGACGGTTCGAAGTTCGAAGCTGAAATCGCACGCAACGAGCGCGTCATGGGGACGATGGATTGGCACGACGTCTTGCCGCATCCCGACGAACGCGTCGAATGGGAACTTTGGGCGGAGACAAACGACGAATGCGGACACACATGTCAGCAACAGAACGCATTCATGCGTGACTTTAAACCGATCGCGAAGAGCTTAGAGCAAGGAGGGTACACGCAGTTTACCCCGCACTACATCACTTGGCAATGTATCGACAATCCGCCCACGACCGAGGCGTGTAAGGCGCAGTGCATAAATGTAGGCCGCTACTGCGCGCCGGATCCAGACGCGGACATTCACGCGGGTTACTCTGGCGCTGACATCGTCATCGACAACCTTCGAGCGCTTTGTGCTTTTGACGTCGCGAATAAATCCAACGCGCCCTGGATGTGGTGGGATTACGTCTCAGATTTCTCTGACGAGTGCACGATGGGCAATGGCAAATTCGCCATGCGCTCTTGCGCGGAGAAGGTAGCGAAGAACATCGGCATCGACGTCGACGCCATCAACGCTTGCATGGGTGATACTAACGGAGATCACACGAATCCTATGCTAGAAGCGCAAATCGCGGCGCAGAGTCCACCTGCGGGGAGTTCTCGGCGCGACATCCGGCTTCTTCCCACCATCTTGATCAACGGCGAGCGATACTCGGGAAAAATCGCGCGCGGCGAGGTGCTGACGGCACTTTGCGCCGGTTTCGATCAGGCATCTGTTCCGGCCATGTGTAGCGATGCCGGTTTGATGCACGCAGAGTGCGTGCGTGGTCAACAGGGAGACGTCACGTGCGCGGCGGATAAGGAGGGCGACGGGAAGACGGCGTGCAAGGAGACGGGATCGTTTCCGTATTACGAGTGCGCGTGTCCGGAAGGTTCCCAAAGCGTCGTCGGTCACGATGGCACGGAAAAGTGCGAATCCGTTAACATGTGCGCTCAAGCGATGCACGACATGGCGAACTGCTCGTGCGACCGTTGTGTGTGCACGAATCTCCAGCACGGAAAGTTTCAGTGTAAAACCGAAGCCGCCACGGCGTGCGACGAGCCTCTTTCGCGAGCCGCCACGTCTCAGGGGGGATGCTGGGCGAAGGACGGGTTCAGCGCGTGCGTCGATAATATTGACGCAAAACGCAAAGCGAGTAGAGAGGGGGGAAATCCCGACGAGGTACCAAGCGTCGTGTGCAAGTGCCCGAAGGGCTTTGAGGGCGACGGAACGACGTCGTGCGTGGAAATTGACGAGTGCAAAACAAAGTGCAAAGACTCGAACGCAAAGTGCGTCAACACGTATGGAAGTTACAACTGTACGTGTTCTGCGGGATACGCGGCGACGTATCAACCCGAGCCTGTCGATGATTGGATTTGTCTGTCGACGCATCGCAGCGGCGGCGCGAGTTTGGTGTTCACGAGCGTGTTGATGTCAATCCTCGGCGTTGCGAGCGCGTCGTACGCGTTTTACCAGTACCGCGCGCGTTCGTACATGGATCGGGAAATTCGACAAATCATGGCGCAGTACATGCCTCTGGATCAACATCCGCCAGACGACGACGACGACTCGCCTTACGATCAACCGCCGCAGCGCGACTCCGCGAAGCAAAACATTTTACCGACGAGCATGGAACTGAGCGACTTTTGATAAAGAAATAGACAGCGCATAAAATGAACGATCGTCGCGCCATCACGTCTGTTCCGGCCATCGTTCTCACAGTTCTCGTAATCGACGCGTTGGAGAGCATGTTACCAGAACTGGAAGCTAGCATTAAAAAGGGGATCAATTTCCTTCATTCCTAATCGACGGGCGCGACCGACTGACCGCGA
>JGI26273J51734_10000646_pt1 | contig 18721 bp, 13 predicted proteins | sample SaaInlV_125m_DNA_FD_51734 | JGI IMG/M metagenome (IMG submission 51734) | reverse complement strand
CGCCTGTCGNTCCATCTCCTCGATGGCCCTGTGTCGACGTGGAAAGGGAAGGTGAGTCGGGTGGGATGTGACGATGTGCACAGCTGTGGATCTGGAGGGTGCCCAAGTCGCGACGACGCGTTGGCGGGGGTGGGTGGGTTCGGGCGTGTGGTGCGCACCCCATGGTCGTGGCATCCGCCCAGAAGTCATCGTCGTCGTCCTCGAAACCGACGGTGAAACCCATGGCTGCGACCCGGCGGCGCCCGCGCGCCCAGACGGAGTGGAGAGAGAGCCTCTTCGATTTCAAACTGTTCGCAGCCTCCAGTCGTCTCGTCGACCCGTCTCTCCGAACGAGTGGTTCCCGCGAGTTTTGTGACTGTCCTCATTGCGCCCCGGGCGTCGCCGCGGAAGGCACGACACGGCCCCGGTGCGCGCGCCCGCGTTCACGTCTGAACTCGGATACNAACGTCGGGATGGCCTCGANGCGGGCGATGGCGCCGGCGACACCGGCCGGCGCTCGCGTTGTTAACGATGCCGGGCTGCGGATAGAATCTCAGACGACTTCTCGGAGTGGTCGAGTCGCGGCGACTCGAGCGGCGTCGAGCTCGGTATCCAGGCGCCGCATGAAGCTCGTGGCGTCCCCGACGGTCGCTCCCGCCATCTCGGCACCTTCCATGACGACCAGGCGCTTCCACCCCGTGCCGGCGTCCATGCTCGACGACCCCATCGAGGCGCGCCCGCCCGTCGGTTCCAGCCCCAACCTCCTCAACGACGATCTCGCGCCAGTCGCCCTACCCGACAGGACGTTCACCACCTACGACATCGCCGCCCTGTGGATCGGCCTCGTCGTGTGCGTCCCCGCGTACACCCTCGCCGGGTCCGTCATCGACCTCGGCATGTCCGCCTTCCAAGGAATCGCATGCATCGCCATCGCAAATCTCATCGTGCTCCTCCCCATGGTCCTGAATGGCCACGCGGGATGTAAGTACGGCGTACCCTTCCCAGTCTTGGCGCGATCCGCGTTTGGAATCAAAGGCGCCAACGTACCGGCGGTCATGCGCGCGCTCGTCGGATGCGGCTGGTTCGGCATCCAGACCCACGTCGGGGGGCAGGCCATCTTCGCCATCGCGTGCGCGGCGGCGAAGTTATCGACGGTTGCAATGGCGGCGTCACATTTCATCCCTGCGTTGGGGATAAGCTCGTACGAACTCGCGTGCTACGGAGTGTTCTGGGCGGCGCAGATGGCGGTGGTGGTCAAGGGTATCGAGTCCATCCGCGTGGTGGAGAAGTACGCGGCGCCGGTGTTGATCATCCTGTGCGTATCGCTGTTCGTGTGGGCTTACATCGCGGTGAGTTTCTTTTTTTATTTCTCTTACATGGGCGATTAGATTGACGACGTTTTTTGTTCACAGGCGGGCGGGTTGGGAGCCATGTTGTCGACGCCGAGCGCATTCGCGGTGGGTGGACCGAAGGAGGGCCAGTTCTTGGGTGTCTTTTTGCCGATGATCACCGCGGTGGTTGGTTTCTGGGCGACTCTCAGTCTGAACATTTCCGATTTTACCCGGTACGCCACGAGTCAGGATGCGCAGTTCAAAGGTCAGACGCTCGGGCTGCCCTTCTTCATGGCGGCGTTCACGTTCATGTCGGTGGCGATCACGTCCTGCTCCGCCGTCATTTACGGCGTCGCCGTCGCGGACCCGGTGGCGCTGCTCGCGAAGGCGAACGGCGGGGTCCTGACCACGGCGGTGGCGATGGGCGGCTTGCTCATCGCAACTTTGTCAACAAACATCGCCGCTAACATTGTCGCTCCCGCCAACGCGTTCGTCAACTTGGCTCCGAGTAAACTATCGTTTCGTCTCGGCGGGATCGTCACCGCGGTGCTCGGTACGGTGATCTGCCCCTGGCGGCTCATGGCGGACGCCGGCGGGTACATATTCGTGTGGCTGATTGGTACGTTTATTGGGTGGTTCTCGTATGGGCGATTAAACTAACGTCGTGTTTTGTTCAACACTTACAGGCTACTCTGCTCTTCTCGGGCCAATCGCCGGTATCATGATCGCGGACTATTTCTTGGTTCGTAAACGGACCTTAGACGTCGACGCGCTGTACCAGAGCGGTGAAGGGACGGCGTACTGGTACCGCGGCGGGTTTAACACCGCCGCGATGTGGGCGTTCGCCGCGGGGGTTATACCCAACGTTCCTGGGTTCGTTTTGGCGGTGAGTTTATTTTAATTCTCGCATGGGCACTTAGACTGACGTCATGTTTTTTTTGCAGGCTGGGATCGTCCCGGCGGTGAAGGAGGCGAGTCTTCGGGCGAGTTTCGGTGCCTTGCTCGCGGTGTTCGACGTGATTTACGGTTACGCGTGGTTCGTCGGTTTCTTCGTGGGTGCCGGTCTGTATTTGACGCTGATGCGGGACACGAGTAAGGCGGCGGCGGGGAAAGGCAAAGGCGAGGAGACTCTGTACACATTCTGAACAGTCGCGTCAAAAACAGACGACCGAAAAAAAGGGTGCCGTTGAGGACCGGTGGACGCGGCATCAAACGTCTAAAACCGCTTCTGCTAACTTACGTAAAACTCAGAAACCGAAAATGTAATTAGAAAGCTAACCGAGCAAACCCACGCGCGCCAACGCCGTCCTCCACGACTCACCCTCCGGATCCAGCCCCCGTCCCTTCGCCCCTGGGTTCGACCCGACGTCCAACGCCCAGGCCAGGTTCACCGCGCGAAGCACCGTTCGAACGCCGACGCCGTTTTCCCAAATAACGTCGGACACCAACGAAGCCGCCTTCGCCGCCGGGTCCATCGACGCATCAGCGACGACATCTCCGGAAATCGAACCCTCGAACGCACCGGACGCGCGTAGGACGTTGACCGCCTCGATTTGGGAAAGCGCCGGGACCTCCACCTGGGCGTGAAACGCGGAGGCGAGGCCCAGGGCGTGAAGCGCCTTGGGCGAGGACGTGGTGGCGACGACCGCGAGCCTCCGCCCGGGCGGAGGTGGCCTTCGTAGGAGCGCGAGGAGCGCCCGGGCGGCACCCGACGCCGTCCTCGAGTCCCCCGCGGGAGCCGCGTCACCCGGCGCCACCCCCAAGAGCGTCTCCACCCCGTCCACGACGAGAAGCGAAACCTTGGATTTAACGGCGTCGTCAAATGCCGCGCGCAGTTGGTGCTCCACGTCGCCGCCCGACGCCGCCGCGACGTCCGCGCGGAACACCCGGACGTGTGGGAAGAGTAAGTCGCCCTCTTGGTCCTCGGCGTCGCCCCTCTGCGCCGCGGCGGCGACCGCCGCGGACTTTCCGGATCCCGGCGGCCCGTGCACCAAAATCGCCAGATGATCCGGCGACTTATTCCCAACCGACTTATTCACTGACCCACTCAACGAACCAACCTCGACATCATCACCACCTCTGTGCGCCACCGCGCGGAGTAGCGGACCGATCGCGTCCCTCGCGCGTTTGTGCGGTGACACCTCGGACGTGCCGGTGGTACACGAGCACAGGACACCGAGCGGCCGCATCGACGCCAGGGCTTCTGTATCCGCGCCCATCGCCGGCCGGACCTCCCGCATGGCCCGTGTGAAATCGTCCATCGTCACGTTGAGCTTCTCGTTCGGGTCAATAGAAAGGGTTCCAGACGTTCCAGACGCGTCATCGGTCACGGCGTCGTCCTCCGCGTCCTGTAGGTACCTGGCCAGCGCGTGCGATTGCGCCGCGCCGACTAGGCCTTTGATCTCAGCTCCGGAATAGTTGCCTGTTACCTCCGCCAACGTCTCGACGTCCACGTCGTCCGCGAGCAGGCCCTCGCTTCGCATGCGAGCGGTGTGTATGTTGAATATCTGTCGCCGGCCTTTCCGATCGGGCAGACCGACCTCCACCTGAAGCTCCAGTCGACCGGGGCGGAGCACGGCGGGATCTAACAAGTCCCGCCGGTTGGTGATGCCCACGACTAGGACGTTATCCAGTGATTGCATGCCGTCGAGCTTGGTCAGCAGCTGGTTCACGACGTTATCGTGGACCACGGACGCGGTGGCGCCGCCGGACCCGCGGGCTTTCATGATGGCGTCAATCTCGTCGAAGATGATGACGTGGAGCTTTGACTTTTCCGCTTTACCCTTCCACTCCTTCTCCGCGGGCGCGAAGAGGTCGCGCATGTTCTCCTCGGACTGCCCCACGAACCGCTGGAGGATCTCCGGGCCGTTGACGATCTTCGGTGGGTGCGCGTTGAGGAGCTTGCCGAGCTGCCGCGCGACGAGGGTCTTGCCGGTGCCCGGGGGACCGTAGAGAAGCATGCCTTTGACGTGACGCATGCCGAGCTTTGCGACCATCTCCGGCGGGACCATCCTGGACGCGAAGACCCGTCGGAAGATCGTGAGGAACTCGGCGTCGAGGCCCCCGACGCCGTACCGCTCGAAGCTGCCGTCCGCGAGCATGTCCTTCAGGTGCAACTGGGACGTGTCGGTCTTCTCGGGCGGCGGCTCGGGCATTAAGTTTCTGTTCCCCGCCGGGCCAGCGCGTCCGTCGGAGTGCATCGCTATGCCGAGCGTGGGCGCCTTGACGACGGTTCGCTTCGGCTGGGGCTTCTCGGCGACGGGTGCTGATGGAGTTCGCGCGACGCCGCCGCCGAGGGGCGCGCCGAACATCGGCGGGGCGGGCTTCGGCTTGGGCTTGGGCTTGGACGGCGACGTCGAGGGTGCCGAGGTGGATGCCGATGTGCCCCGCGCGGAGGCTATCCGCGCAGCCTCCTCGCGCATCTCGGCCTGCGCGCGCTCCATTTCCTCCACCGCGCGTTGCTGCTCGAGCTCCGCCTCGAGCGGGGACTTGGTGGTGATGCCGCGGACGGCGGCGACGGCGAACGACGAACGCGGGTCGGCATCAAGATGGGTCGCCCTCGTGGTCCTCATCGAAAGGGCCGTCGCGGTCGACGCGGTGAGACGCGCGCGCGAGGATGACACGCGCATCGCGCCGAGCAGCGAGCCGCCGAGTCTCCTCGAGTGTCCCATCGCGTCGAGGATACGCACGACGAACCGCGGAGAGGCGTCCGCGAAACGTGGGGCGGCGCGCGTTCGAATGGGGAGACCCCGCCGCGGATAGATAAAGGTGACTCCACGTCGACAATTTCAAAGGTGGAGAGAGGACACAGCTGTTGAGGGAGTGTCGTTGAAGCGCTTGCGTTACATCTGTTCATCTGTCTAATGGTGATGGCTTCCCCCCGAGATGCCCAGCATCCGTTTGCCAGCCTCATACGTCCCCCACGAGATGGCACCCGCGGGGATGTGGAACAACACCCGTGGGCCTAGGCCCCGCATGAGCGCCCACGCCCCTTCTTCCCTCGCGATTGTCCTCAGCAGAACCCAAAAGTTACTGGAGCCGTAAGGACTAGGAGCTCCAGGTGTCACCTTGGGGTTAACGCCCTGGTTACCCCCCTTCAACCCGCCCGCGCCTTCGATCCCGCCGCTCGCCGCCTGCTTACAGTGCACCGCATCGCCCGTGACGGCGCACACCCCTTTCCCGCTCCCCGGCTGAATCTCCCCTTTGACCCCCATGGCGTCGCATCCCGCGACTTCGCAGTGCGTCTGCATCCGAGTCTTGACGACGTCCAGCGGGGTGGTGATCCCGGCGGCTAGCCCACCCGCAAGCCCGCCCGCGGTGAACTGCGTGAAGAAGCTCTCCTCCTCCACCTCTGTACCGCCGTTCACCAGGTCACCGAGTGCGATCTTCGAGGATTCGTACGCGGTGAAGTGGATGGCGGTGAACGGAACGTTCATCGCCAAAGTCGTCGGGTAAGACCGATACAACGCTCGAATCCCTTGGCTCTCCGTGGTCTTCACGATGCAGTCCCACACGCCCTTGTACGGGGAGTTGTGCATCTGCAGTCGTTGCTTGACGGTATCCACGGGGGTTTGCACCGCGTCGCCGACGACTGTGGCGCACGCTCCGGCGAAGGCGTGGTGAAAGGGATGGTGCCGCCCGTCGTCGGATTGCATGAATGTTTTCATGTGTTCGTAGGTGGCAAAGTAGAGGGCGTGCGCGGGCCCGGCGCCGATGCCCACGGCGGTGACGCCGCGGTAGAGGCCCGCGAGGGAGCCGTGTGAGCGCATGACGCCGCGGGTGGCGTCGCGCATGGCGGCCACCGGGTTGTATGAACCGCGTGACGGGGCGCCGGTGGTGAAGCCACCATTTGCCCTGGTACCGGATCCGCCCAGCGTCGACGGCACAGCCGTGGATGTCGTGGATGTCGCCGCCCCGGTCGTCGCGGTCTGCATGCGTGTCTTGATCGTGTCCAACGGGAACATGGCGCAGTGCTCCGTGGTCCCGGCGAGCGCGCCGCTGAGCATGTGCCCGTAGAAGTGCTCCTCGCCCACGGTGTGCGCCGCAAAGCCCCGACGGTCGGGGGCGCCGGCCTGGGAGGAGGATGCGCTGGCATTCCCGGCGGTTCGCGCCGCCGCGGCGGCGCGGCTCTCCCTCCTGCTCTCGTTGACCGTCATATCGATCGTTTTATCCCTGAACGCGCGCCGGCGTCGATGGCTGGTTCCTCACTCGGGGCTCCGTTAGGCAACCCTCTCTTTTCAGCCGAGATCGTGTGCACCCCGCCGGGTAACTGATCCCGAGACCTGACCTCGGTCGGGTGTTAACTCACGCGCGTGTTCCCGCGAACGACGCGACGGCGACTTGTCCACGCACGGAACGACGGAGGGTCCGTCGAGACGCGCGTAGGAGTGTGAGATCGAGCGCCGATCGAAAGCCGCAAAAATATCAAAGAGTAGCGCTATCACGCGCTTTTCGCGCTTTTTTCTTGGCTATGTTTGCTCATACGATGTAAACTCGTAATTACGTCGTTTTTAACGGCAATTGCGTCCTAACCACGACCCCGTACGAACCAAATGAAAGCGTCAGAAAGCCCGAAATGCCGAAGAAACACGTGTAACAAACCGAGGCGACGTCGACACTTGGCGCTGCGCCATGCTGGGGTCGTGCTACTGCCTCGAGTCGTCCGTGGTGGGATGTCTGTTGTGCCACGCGGGATGCTCGACGGACAAACTGGCGAGTTCGCTCGCGTTCCATCCCCCGTCGCCGCCGTCGTACGTCCTGCGCACCGCCCCCGACGGCACTCGAGTCGCGGCGTTCGACCCGCTGAGCGACGACCCGAGGCTGGCGCAAGATTGGGGCGCGTCCCTGCGTTCGTGCGAGGTGGACGAGGTCACGACGCGGCGGGGTAACACCGTGTGCGTCCTGCGCCTGCGTCGCCCGGGACGTGACGCGTACGGGACGAAGGCCACGATCGTTGTATCCCACGGCAACGCCCTCGACGCCGCGCTCTTCATCCCGTTCGCCACTCACATCGCCACGCAGCTCGACGCGAACGTCTCCGTCTACGACTACTCAGGGTACGGCGCGAGCAGTGGGAAGCCGCGGGTGGAGGACTGCAAGGCGGACATCGAAGCCGTGGTGACTCACCACGTCGATGTCCTGGGGTGCGACCCGGGACGGATCGTGCTGTACGGACAGAGCATCGGCAGCGGCCCAACCTGCCACTACGCCGCACTCGCGGGTAACAATCAGTCCAGATCCCGAGACGGAGCCCCGTCGAATCGACACAACTTGACGAAGGACGGCAAGATCGCGCACAAAGTCGGCGGTGTAGTGCTCATCTCGCCCATCATGTCCGGCCTCAGCGTCATCTCACCGCCGGAGGGCACCGGCGTGATGTGCACGCCGGCTTGCGTGTTCAAGCCGTGCGACGTGTTTAAAAATTTCGACGAAGTGGCGAAGTTCGCGTGCCCGGCGCTGGTGGTGCACGGACGGTTGGACGACCAGGTGCCGTGCTCGCACGGCGTGGGGCTGCACGCGCTGCTGGGGGGTGGGGGTGGGGGCTCTGGGGGTGGAAACGGCTACGGAAACGGCTCTGGGAATTGGAAACATCCGGAGCCGTATTGGGTTAAAAACGCGGGGCACCAAAACGTGTACGACGCGGACCCGGCGCAGTTCCTGGCGCGGATGCGACGGTTCGTATCCGATGTGTCCGCACGCGCGAGTCAAACCGCCGGGGGCGGGGGCGGTAACGACGTGGGATTGATGCCGCTGCCGGCCGTGGAACTGATGGAACCTATGGGAACTGAATCGAGGGTGAAACCCGTGGGTCGAGGCGACGGCGGCGCGCCCGTGGTTCGCGACGCGCCAGCCGGATTCGCGCCCCAGCTCATGTCCCGAAACTAATGGCCGGGGGCGGTCTTCACGTGAATAGGGTTTACGGCGATAATATCGCATTTGTAATCACGACAAATAGTGCTAGCTAGTGCCTCGCGGGTGGCTTGATACCTAAAGATGATTTTTATCATCTTTAGGTATCACCGGCCCACTTTGCAAGACTCTCCTGACCATCTCCTGACCCTCCCCGGACCCAGAGAGTCGTCTCACGAGGCGTCGAATACGCCGTCGAAATGGGCGTCGCAAAACGCGCCCACCGCGGCGGACGCGTCGAGCAGCGTATCCCCTGCTCGCTCCAAAACAACCCACAGCCACCTGTCCCTATCCCTGTCGCCGTACGTACTTGTACCCCCTTTGTCCCCCGGCGCGGTGGCCCGCTTACCCACCACCCACACGTCGTTCCTCGCGCGGACGCACAGCTCGTGGATTGAACTCGATCCGGAGCCGTCGATTGAACCGATTTTGTCCGACATCTCGTCCTCCATCTCGCGGCGGACGGACTGCACCGCGCGTAGCGACTCGAACGTGACCGTCGCGAGCTTCGCCTCGGGGGTGGCCCGCACCGCGAGCGTGGCGTCGTCGACGTAGAGGTAGCGGTAGCCCGGGACGTGGTCCGACGCTTTCAGTGAGGTCCCGGGTTCCGATCCTCCTCGGATCGAAGCTAAAGTCTTTTTCCGGCGGGAAGGGCCCGTGGAGTTCGCGAGCGCGAGGGACTCGTGCAGCTCCCGGAGGCGGGGTCCCGCGGCGTCCACGCACAATCGCCTCAACGCTTTCCACCTGTCCTCGTCGGTGAGTCGTGGACACCGAGTGGCGCGAAGGGACAACGCGAGCGTCGCGGATCCCACCCGCAGCGTCAACAGATAGATCGATCCATCATGCGATTTCGGATCGTCGTTCGAGGTATCATCCGATATCATCCGCGCACCGGCCGCCGGGGCGTGGAGCCGGAGGAGGTACGCGGCGGCCGGCACGTCCCGGCCGCTCGCCTCGACGGCCTCGCCCGCGGCGCTGGACCGCCGCAGGAACCCGTCGGGCGCGACCGACCACTCCGACGCCGACACCGGAACTTCGTCCACTTCGCCCTCCTCCGCCGCATCGTCCCCGTCGCCGCCTCCCGCGTCCGTCTCATCGCACTTCCTCGCCTCGCGTAGGGATGATATCCCCGCGGTAGCCTCCGCGCGCACCGCCGCCGCGAGCGCCCTCGCCCGCGCCGCCGTCGACGCCACCTTCTCCGCGGCTTCCGAGTTTCCGGCCGCCTCCGGGCCGCGCGATGAAACCCCGGCCCCGTCCGACTCCCGCGTCCGCGTCACACCCACCCCGTCACCCTCCACGAACGCGACGCCGGGGACCATGCACCGCTCCGCATACCTCGCGATCGCGCGTGTGGCGCGTACCGTCGCCGACGACCAAAGCATGCCGCCCTCGTGGAACACGGCGGTGTCCGCCACCAGATCGTCATCTTTATCGTTCACGTCGTCGTCGTCTGAGTTGTCATCATCCTTTGCATCGTCGGCCCAGTCGTCGAGCGCGAGCGTGGCGGCGTTGACCGCCGATTGCGTCAGTAGGAACACCTCGCGGCTCGTGGACGTCAGCGGGCACCCGGTCGGTGGCGCGAGGGGCGAATGCAGGGCGTGGAGCGCGGAGCCGCAGAGCCGCTTTTCACCGCCGTGCGTCGATTGCATCCCGACCCATCCGGTCGTCGGCGGCGAGAGGCGCGCGCCGAGGTCGGCGACGAGCGGCGATAGGTTTCGTGAGGATGGGGGAGATGTGTCGCCGTGGAGCATGGCGTGATCGTCGCGGAGGATGCGGAGGGCATCGACGAGCGCGCCGTCTCGAACGGCGGTGGACGTCGCGATGGAATCGTCCAGCGAGGCGCACAGCCACAGCCGGGATCCTCCCCCATGTGTCCTGGACCCACGTGATGACGGCGTCGCGAGGAGACACGCGAGGCGCCCGCGCTTGGTCCGCACCACCCTCGCATCCTCGCGCCGCACAGCTGTGTCGGCACCCTCGGCACCATCCGAACCGATGGAGAACTGCGACGCGAACCCGACGATGCCTCTGGCCAAGGAGAGCGCGCGCACTTTCGACGCGACGGGCGCGGAGGCTGGGAAGTACGCGAGGAGCGACTCCAGCTCGCGCCCTTCATCGGCACCGAGGGTGTCGTCGTAGGCGAACACCTGCACCGGAGGGCGCGGCTTCTCCCTCATGGCGACCCCCTCTCTCCGCCACTGACTGTGGCGACAGGAGGGGCGCTTCAAAACTGAGCTGAACACGAAAAGGAACATATAAATGGATAACAACGACTGGACTCCGCGCCATTCTCGAGACGGGCGATCATGGGTGTTCGCGTCTCGAGGACCCTCGCGGTCCTCGTGTTCTTCCTTGGATGCGCCAGCGCGGTTCCGAGCCCCGACGGGTGCGCCCCCCCACCCCACCACGACGGCCCCGACCCCGCATCTCCCGTCCCCAGAAATTTCTCGCGCGAGATCTCTGACGCGACGCCACCCTCTCCCTCGCCTCTCCCAGGCGCGTCCACACGACCCTCACGCGCTCCGGCGGCGGGTTCAGGGACGACCACCAGCCTCTCTCCCAGATCGACCCCGCGTCGATTCGAATTCCAAACCCCGCGACCACCGCCGACGCCCTCAACGCCGCCGGGTTCACCGTCTCCTGGCGTCCCGAACAAACCGCGCGAAAGGACACATCGAAAGGACCAAAGCCGCTCGAGTGCGACGAGGTGGTGCTCGTCACGGTGACGTCGACGACCCCGGGAACGAATCACTGGGTCGGCGCGTACTCCCCACCCAACGCGGCGGTCAACGAGACCGCACCCGTCAAGTACGCCATCCTCCACCGCGTCGATGGGTCGAACTACGCGAAGACGGGCAAAGCCACTGTGAGTTTCTTTTTATGATATTCTCGTATGGGCAATTAGAATGACGTCGTGTTTTGTTGACAGGTTCGGTTCCGGCTGCAGTGCAACAGGCACGATTACGACTTTGTGGTGTTCGCCGACGACTGGGAACGCAGGCAGTACAACGAGACGACGCACACGCGCGTGGATACCGTCAGCGAGGCCGTGGCGGTGGCCAGGAGCGCGCCGGCGCCGATGGTAAAGGCGCCGAACGAAGGCCCGCGGAAGCCGAGGCTGAGTATCGTGACTGGAGACGCATCATCGGACGCGGACGCCGGCACGCTAGCGGTGACGTGGAGCAGCGCGCGGGGTGACGACGCGTCACCGGCGGTGCGGTGGTGGCGCGAGGATCCACCCGGGGTTCGAACCTCCGACGTCGTGGTCACGAAAGCGACGACTTATACGTACGAACGAGACGACCTGTGCGGCGCTCCCGCGAACGCGTCTGGGTACAGGTGAGTTTATTTTTTATTCCGTATGGGCAATTTTACTGACGATATGTTTTGTTCACAGGGACCCGGGACGTATCCACCGCGCGGCGCTGACGGGTATCGATCGCGCGACCACTCGGTTCGTGGTGTACGAGCTCGTCGACTCGTTCGGCGGGCTGTATCCGCCCGCGGGCGAACCCAGGCTCCGAGCGCGCGTTCCCCCCCCCGCGGGCGCTCATCTCGAAGACGGGATTGGGAAAGAGAAGGAAAATAAAAAAGATTCTTCGCGCCCAGTATCCGTCGCCATGTTCGCGGACATGGGCCGGGGCACCGACGACGATTCCGTGACCTGGAACGAGTACGGCTCCCCCGCGTTCAACACCTCGAACGCGTTGACGAACGCGGCGGGGAACATGGACATCGACGCCGCCTTTCTCTTCGGCGACGTATCCTACGCCACGGTAAGTTTCTTTTAATCTTTGTACGGGCAATTTGACTGACGGCGTGTTTTGTTTACAGGGGTACCAGTCGGTGTGGGACGACTACCTGGAGATGATCTCGCCTTGGGCCGCCGCGGTACCGTTCCTGGTGAACCCGGGTAACCACGAGTACGATTACACGCGCGACGATTGGCCGAAGCGGACAAACACCGACGGCGGGGATGCTAACCCTGATTACGACGTGTACGGGGGTGCAGACTCGGGCGGCGAGTGCGGCGTCCCGACGAAACGCCTACTCCCTATGGGCATTTCGGACACACACGGGCAAACAGTATCCCCACCCGGGACGTGGATCACATCGATCGGGCCGATCGCGTTGGTATCTATGAACACCGAGGTTGACTTTCGAAGTGGGTCCGTCCAGTGGCGCTGGTTGAACAAAGCGCTCGGCGGAATAAACAGGACGGAGGTGAGTTTATTTTAATTATCGTGTGGGCAATTGGACTGACGTCGTGTTTTGTTTACAGACCCCGTGGGTTTTATTCGCGGGGCACAGGCCGGGTCTCGTCGATTCCGACTGGGGTAAGTCGTGCTTGGGGGTGGATCCCGCGGGTGACGATCGGTCGTGGACGTGCGGGCCGAAGAAGGTTAATTCGGACGAGGGGAACGAAGGCGAAGACGTTCGCGACGCGAGCGACGTCGGCGTCGCGCTCGAGTTCCAAGCGCACGTGTGGCCCCTCTTGGTCAAGCACGACGTCACCGCGGTTTTCTCCGGGCACAACCACGTGTACCAGCGGCACTGCGCGTTCGACCCGGGACGTGAAGGTTCCGGGATCGATTCCCACCTGGATTCAATCCGGAATTTGGGCCCCGGGGAGGACCCCGACGACGAAGCCAGGGCGCAGTACGGCAAAGCCGGCGGGTGCGTCGCTCGGCCGCGAAAGATCGAGGAGCAAAAAAAGATTGAGCAAAATGATTCCGCCGATGATTCATCCGATACGACGACGTGGTGGGTGTACGACGCGCCCACCGCGCCGGTCTCCCTCGTCGTTGGCTCCGCGGGCGCCGGATTTACCAAAAACTCGCGGTTCTCCCTGTCAAAAGGTACCGAGACGTGCGAGTTTTGCGAGGTTGTCATGTACGAGTTTGGGTACCTGCGGGTCACATCGGTGAACGTCACTCACCTCAAATGCGAGTTCATCGAGACGCAGAAGAGCGCGGGGCGGGGAAAAGTGCTGGACCGGTTCTACATAACCCGAAATGAAGAACCCGGGGCGGATATGGGCAAACACCCAGAACACCCAGACGCCGAGAAGTTGAAGGGAAATTGGGAAATGGCGCGGGGTTGGGAGTACGTCGCGGGGGCTTGCGCGGTTGTCGCCTTTGTCGCGTTCTTCATGCTGGACGTGTTCGTGCCGAAGGACACCGTGATGCCGTACGCTTCCATTGATTCGGGAGGACCCGCATTCGGGGACGGCGAGGACGCGGCGCTGATGGACAACGAGGTTTGAAGGTTTGAGACGAGAACGATTCATCTTTTGCACGATGTGAAAACGCATTACACATTACATACACCCACCCGCGCGTCGACCAGCCGATCGACTTGCGCCCCCACCTTCTCTCTCTCTACGGTTAAACAACACTCGTTCGTAAATAGACCATTCACATGCTTCAGAACCTGCCCACGGAAGGGTCCGAGGAGAGCACCTTCGCGAGGAACTGCAGCACCATGAATCCGAGGATGGGCGTGAAGTCGATCTGTCCCATGATTGGCGGGATGAGGTTGCGGAAGAGGTTGAGGTACGGGTCGGTGACCTGCCTCAGGATCGCCCACGGCTGCCTCATCCAGTCCACGTTGGGGAACCACGTGAGCAGCACGCGGACGAAGAGCATGAGCAGGTAGAGCTTGATGAACGAGCCAACCGCCTGGGTGACGAGCGCGACCATCTTGCGCTCCTTGTACGACATCACGGCTCCGATGACCGCGATGACGGTGGCGTCCTGGAAGTCAATCTTGGCGACGAGGTCCGCGCCGTGCTCCTGCTGGGTCCTGAACCAGTTCCCGAGCTTGGCGCCGACGGAGGGCTTGACACCGAGGCCGCGGGAGGCGGCGTTGGCGCCCGCGACGGCGGCAGCGACCGCGAGGGAATCGCTGGGGCATCCTGCGAGGCGGGGCGCGACGGCGGTGGACGCGGAGACGCGGAGGGGCGCACGGGCGCGGACGCGGGAGGCACCGGCCGGGCGAGAGCCTGTGTGTGTTGGGAGTGGAGGTACATCGCGGTCAGCACTAGGTTATTTCTTCCCGGGCACGGCCGAGAGCGGGTCGGCGCGTCGTTGGAGTCTTCATCCCACTCAGACCTAACCCTTCTCTGATGACGAGCGGCGGCACGGAACGCGGGCGGGGACACGAGGGGGCAGCATCGAACGAGGGTACGCACCGGTCAGCGCCTTCGCCCCCGCGGGCCTCGCGATGTTCGCGACGATGGCGACCATTGTCTCAGACGATGGCGTGGCGTAAGTGTGTCCTGATGGCGCTGCCGAAGGGGACGGAAGCTTCAGCTGACTCTTTCATGAGAGAAGCGCGATCTCCGATTGGCCGCGATCGATTTTCGTATGGGCATTTCGGTCTCAGGATGGGAAGCACTTTCGAGATCTCGGCAAGTTATCCACCGGAATTTGCGCCTCACACGAGGCGTCGGATCGGCCGCGCGGGCACTCCGAGGAGCACACGGATCCGTCGTATCGTATCCGCACAGCTGTACGGCTACATGTCCGCCCTCTCCTCCGCCACCGCCCTCCGCGCGTCCGTCACCCTCGGCGGCCGCACGCGCGCCACGAAGACTCGCGCCATGAGGTCCCGCGCCGTCAACGTGACCCCAATGGCGTCCGTCTCGGACGAACCCAAGCCGGAGGTGACCATCCGCCGCCGCCCGCCGTTCGGCCAGGCCAAGCACGACGTCGGCTCCGACCAGTTCGCGTTCAAGATGGAGACCATCAACGAGAAAGGCGAACGCATCGACAACGAGGCGAACAAGCCCCAGAACATCCTCGAAGAGATCGTCTGGTACAAAGACGAATGGCTCGCAAAACAGAAGGAACGCTTTCCCCTCGTCCACGTACGCACCGCCATCCAAAACCAGGAACCCGCGCGAGACTTCGTCGGCGCCATCAAGGACCAGTGGAAGTCCACCGGCCAGCCCGGCCTCATCGCCGAGGTCAAGAAAGCGTCCCCGTCCAAGGGTGTCATCCAGCCCAACTTCGACCCCGTGAAGATCGCCAAGGCGTACGAAGCCGGCGGCGCCGCGTGCCTCTCCGTCCTCACCGACGAGAAGTACTTCCAGGGCTCCTTCGAGAACCTCACGTTGATCCGCGAAGCCGGCGTGACGTGCCCGCTCCTGTGCAAAGAGTTCATCGTGGACGCGTATCAGATCTATTTGGCCAGGAAGTTCGGCGCCGACGCCATCTTGCTCATCGCCGCGGTGCTTCCCAACCAGGACCTCAAGTACTTTTCCAAGATTGCCAAGTCCCTCGGCATGGCGTCGTTGATCGAGGTGCACACGTACGAGGAGATGGAGCGGGTGCTGCAGCTGGAGGACATCGAGCTCTTAGGCATCAACAACCGAGATCTGGGCACGTTTGAGGTTAGTCTGAATGTGACGGTGGACTTGCTCGCGGGGCCGCTCGGGGATCAGGTTCGTTCGCGGGGGATCACGATGGTGGGCGAGTCCGGTATCTTCACGATCGACGACGTGAACGTGCTGCAGGAGGCGGGCGTCGGGTGCCTGCTGGTGGGGGAGAGCCTGGTGAAGCAGGACACGCCGGACGTCGGCATCAAAAAGCTGTTCGGCCGGCCCTTGGACTGAGTTATTACTTACGGGGGGCATCATGCGGGGGAATCAGGCACGGGCACGGGTTTTTAATGCCAAACCGCGCGGTTGTTCCGTAGGGGCTTTTAGTTGTTTTTGAGGAGAGAATATTACGTCACGCTCGGAAGTCTTAACGGNAAATTCACTCCGCATCAGTGACCTTTCACCCTAAACCCTCTTCGGAGCATCGGTTCGAAGATTTGGAGTATCGGCGAGACTGAATACCGGCCACCAACCAGCTCACGTGGCGTTTTATGTGGCGAGTACACTACACTAAAGTCGTGGAATAGGGCCTTTTGGGAAGAACGGGGAGTATCTGTTGGTCTATCGGGGGTTCAAATGTGTGCGCCGCAAAATGTGTCCCTAATCCACGTGTCTTTCGTGACTTTTTGCGCCTACAGCCAATCAGAACGCGGTATCAGAAACGTTCGGAGGCGTTCGCATCGCGAGAATCGAGCCAACTCACAGCCTGTCATCGTATGGGCAAACAGAGTGGAAGTCAACGAGACGCGTGTTTCCTTCTCCAGAATCCTCTTTTTTGGCACCGCCAACTTTTTTATTTATTGCATTTCGCGCCAAACGCGGCTCTGTCTGTTTGGCCATACGGAAATATCGCCTATTTAGCTTTCAATACCGCCGGACCGCTCCGAGAATGTCCATTAGTTGAGGTGCCGAGACGCAAGCGCCCGGAGGCGGGAAGACCCGGACGCGGCGACGTCTCGGATCGACCCGCGATCGCAGTGAGCGGTTCGTGGTAGTGTCTCGTCCGCGTGGTTTGAGTCTCGGTGGGTGAGGCGTCGGAAAAGGGGCCAAAGGGCGCGTTGCCGTGGCGCGGCGGAACGCGGTCGAAAACGCTTTTTTGCGGTGATTGGCTCGGCAGCGCGCCTTCCGAAACCGCCGCCGCGTGCCCGGTCCGACCTTCGTCAGCCCACATAAAAGGCGCGCGGGGGTATCTTGCGAGTGTCTCCGGTGGGTGACATGGGCGGTGGGGGCATGGGGTCGAGGGGCGGTCCGGCAGGGCCGCCGACGGACGAGACGGCAGATCTGCTCGCGCTCCGGAAAAAACTCTTGGAGAAGAAGCGGAGGCTCGACCAGATGTTGCGCCAGTCAGGGGGCGGAACCCCGACGGCGTCGACCGGGGGCAAGAACGGCGGCGGAAGGGGTAGTCAGAGGTACGTTTTCTCGAGCGCAACCCGCGAGATCTCGATCGCACGCTCGCGCCGCGCCCGGTTTCCGGAGCGCGGTCGAATCGCTTTTCCTCCACTCCGACGCACCCCCCCGCGACCAGTCACCGACCAGTCACCCTTCTCACCCTTTTCTTCGATCCACAGGCAGCAAGGCGCCCGCGCGCGGGGGGGCACTACGATGGTCCGCATGGAGTCCACGCCGAGCTTCGTCCCGTCCATCCCGGACAACGGTGGAATCGGCGCCGTCGCGACGTGCGCGTGCTGCGTCGGCGCGAACGTATGCCAGTTNCTGCCCGAAGNNGGAGGCGGGGTCGTGTCGATGGCGCGGATGTCCACGGGGCTCAACCGCAGCGCGTCNGCNCCNCCGATCAACCGACCCGCGTTCTCGTTCGACCCCGAGCACGATCCGGTGGTGAGCGCGATGGTNCAGAAGGCGCAGGCGCAGGCGGCGGCNCGGTTGAANCAAACGGCGATGCGCGCCGAGCAGGAACGGTCGGCTAACGAAACCCTACGAGAGCTCACCCCGGCGCAGCTCGCCGCGCGAAAGCACCAGGAACGCGAGCAGCGGCTCAGCGCCAAGCGCAAGTTCGCCGAGCTCTCGTGCTCCATCGAGCGCGTCTCCGCGGAGGCTGTGCGTTCCGCCGCGTTGAGGGACGAGCTCAACGATTTATGCGAAACCGCCGCGGACGACGCCGACGACGCGGAGACTCGGAGGCGTACGCACCTCGCGGGACGGTCCGTGCGTGAGAGCGCGCCGGGCCGCGTCGCGCGGAACGGCGGCGCGCCCCCGCCCTTCGACTCCGCGGCGTTCGCGGCGGTCGCGGCGAAGCGCAAGGTTGAGATTGTCAACCGCCAGTGCCTCGCGGCGNTGAAGCAGGTGATGTCGCACAAGTGGGCGGGACCTTTCCTCAAACCGGTGGACCACGTCGCGCTGAACCTCCCGACGTACCCGCAAATCGTGACGCGGCCGATGGACCTGGGGACCGTGGAGGCTAACATCCGAGCCGGGGGCGTGTACGGCTGCGCGGAGGAGGTCCACGCGGACGTGTCGCAGGTTTTCATNAACGCAAAGACGTTTACGCCCAAGCCNGAGATGGACGTGCACGTCATGGCGGTGGCGCTGGAACAGTTCTGGGCGCAACGGTGGGATACCATNCAGGAANGGGCGAAAGAGGTTGAGGAGGGCATGTCGGTGGAGAAGGAGTGCGCNGAGAAGAAGAGCGCNGAGATGAACGCGCGCAAGAGGCTNGCCGGTGAGGAGATGCGNTGCGCGGGTTTGATGGCGGATCTGGATTCGTTGCGGCGCCAGCTGGACGACTTGAAGCGCCAGACGCGCTCNATATGCGCGCCGATGACCACCGTGGAGAAGGATGCGCTTCGAAGGCACCTCACGAACCTNCCNGATTGCTACAGGCAGGACGTCCGGGATATGATCGCCGAGACGGAGGGCGCGCACAAGGTTCCCGTGGATGGCGTCGAGAATTGGGCTGAGATCGTCGAGGAGTTCAACGAGTTTGGGCCCGTCGCGCACCGCAGGCTGGCGCGGTTCGTCAAGGTGCGAAGGCGGAACAACGACCTCATCACAGCCGGGAAGGCGCCGAGGCCCGCCGGGGGATTCGACGCGGACACGTGGGACGCATGGGACGTGCCACCTCCCAAGGATCCAAAGAATGAGGAGGAGGAGGAGGACGCTA
>JGI26273J51734_10000643_pt1 | contig 18733 bp, 6 predicted proteins | sample SaaInlV_125m_DNA_FD_51734 | JGI IMG/M metagenome (IMG submission 51734) | reverse complement strand
CTTCGGGTCGATCGTCTCACCCTCCTGGCCCTCGTGTTCCTCAGCCTCCAAACTCCGCGCGAGCCCCCGCCGCAGACCCAGGCCCTTCGCGCTCACCTTCGCCGCCAACAGACGACGCTTCGCCGCGGCCGCCGTGGACGCCTCTTCATCAGCCCCCGCCCCGTCGTCGTCGTCATCATCGTCTCCCCATCCGTCGTCCTCGCCCGCCTGCTTCGTCCGTGGACCCGCCCTGGCCTTGGGCTTGGCCCGTCTGAGCCTCGCGTCGTCATCCTCGTCGTCGGAGTCATCCCCGAACACGACGTGGACCCGCTCCTGTTTCTTCCCCCTGTCCGACCCGAAGGCGTTCATNGCGTCGAAGGTCTCGTCGTCGTCGTCCCCNTCGTCGTCCCCCGGCACGTCGCCTATCATGTGCAGCGTCGCCCTCAGNCTCTCCACCTTCTTGGCCTCCATCGACGCCTTCATGGCGACGTACTTGACATCCTGGGTCTTCATGAGGTGGAGCTCGTCCTGCGTGTACTTGTTGGACTCGTCCTGGTTGGCGTTGTGAACCCCGTCGACGGTGCGCTGCTTCTGCATGGCGAAGTAGAACTCATCGGGGTTCCTGTTCGCCGCCTTCTTCCGCAGAACCTTGAGCGCTTCCTCCTTCTTGTGGAAATCTCGCGCGCGGAGGACGTAGTCCTTCTTCTTCTCGAGCAGGCCGAACTTGCGCCGCTCCGCCGGCTGCGAGCGCTCCTTGTGCGTCCTGCGCTTCACGGCGTTGCGCAGAGACGACATGTTGGGCGATTAAGCTTTCCTACTTGTTCTCTATCCAACGGCGTCCGGGAGCCACGCGCGGAGCTGAATGGGTTTGGCGGCGGCGGCGGCGAGACCAACTTTTTTCAGCGGACGAGCCACGATCTGACGATGCAGCTGTGACTGGTCGCTCCACCCGACGAAATTTAGCGCGCAGAGGGGGGCGGGTGCTGCGCCATAGGAGGCCGCGCCGAGTCACTTTCCGGCAGCCGAGGGGCGCGGAGGTGGCAAGTCCACGCGTGAGGGGCTCCCGCGTCGTCTTCGCGCACGGTCCACACAGGCCTCACCTAACCCGCGCACGGACGGCAAGTCCACAGGTGGATTCGCGGATTGTTAGGCGGCAAAAAGTGAGTTGTGCGGCCCTGGGTGCTCTGGTGGGAGTTGAGAGATGGGGCAAAAGGCGCGTCACAGACGCCGCGACTCCTGGACGACCGACGATGACCTCGGCGAAGACGACGAGCAGTTTGCCGCCCGATACGGCAACGTGCGCAGGTCCAGCAGCGGCAACGTCCTTCACCACACCTCCGACACCACAGCCAGAAATCGCAGGACTCTGAGAAAGGCGGAGAACCCTTCGCCGAGGAGTCGGAGCAAGGGACGAAACTCCGGTTCGAAGGCTAACCGGGCCGCCCGACGGTCAAACTCCGTGAATCGCGCCGACCCCGGACGGACGTCACCGATTCGCACCCCCGAGGTGGACTGGAGCGGACGACTGGCCCCGGGGTACGCCAACATGGACCCGGCGGTGCTTCGGCAGATCGAGAAGGACCTCAACAAGCTGGCGCGTCGACGGAACGAACGGGAGCGCGCGAAGTGGCGGAAGGACCAGAAGGATGCCAAAGACAGCGACAGGGCCACGTCCAGGTTCAGCGGCGCCAACAAGAGGATCGTGCACGTCCCGCTGGCCACCGCTGGAGCACTCCATGAGCGGCGGGGTTCGTTTGGCGCTGGGCTGGGGTCACCACGGGGCACCCCGGGGACCCCACTCTCGGGGTCCAAGCGGGGCAGCTTCGCCAGCGTGGCGTTCGGTGTGGGCAGCAGCGATGAGGAGGACCACGCTTCGGACGCCCCGGGGTCCACGGCGAGGTCCACGGCGAGTGAAGAACTGGAGGAGGAGATGTTTGCCTCGATCATGCGCCGGCGGTCCAGCGCGGGGCGGGTGAGGAAGGAGGATCTGCCCAAGGACCAGGCTCGAGCGGACGAGGTTGACCCGAAGAGCGTGATGGACTACATGGCTGTCATGTCGGAGTTTCTGTCCAGCAAGGGTGTCCACGGGAGCCTGTTGGAGGACATGGAGACGGCTGAGGAACCGGGCGACGACGAGATGCCGCCGCCCATGCACCGAACGGCCAGCGAGGTGGAGGCGGCGGCATCTCTCGCGACGCTCCAACGCGGGGACTCGATGTCCCCAGCCCCGAGTGATATCAGCGACCGGGACCTGCACACNCCCATGGCGATGGAGAGCAAGCCCCGCCCCACCACGCTGTCCCCGGCTGCGGTGCCGTTTCTCTCCTCCGCGGACAGACCGCCGAGTCACGGGCGGGGTACCCTGCTGACCCCGACGGACATAGCGGCGTTGACTAGCAGCCCCTCCGACGTGCACTCGACGCTGACGAAATCGATCCAGCACATGAAAGGGAGCGGGAGTGGGACCCTGGGCGCCGGGGACCTGGACCTGATGGCGGCTATGGCCATGGCCGGGGACGGCTCGGGGGTTTCGGAGGACGAGGAGCCTTCAGACGCCTCGGAGCACACGGGCATGGAACGAAGCGTCACACCCCGGTCGTTCATCGCCGCTCAGCTCGAGGCGGACAGAGCGTCGGGGAACGCCACACCCCCACCGGGTGAGGCGTCATCTCTGGAGGGCTCCGGGCGGTTGGCTGTGAGACACGCGGGTCGGATGCTCCGGGACGCCCTCGACGCCGCCGTGGCCGCGGTGCTGGACGAGAGCGGCGCGCAACACCTGGGGGACGCGCAGCGAGCGTCGGCGGACCTGTTGGCCGCGCTGGAGGGGTCCCTGGACTTTTGCGAGAAGGCCATCTCGGGGCTGGGGGAGGATACCGACGTCGAGCTTGACGTAGCCGCGGGTCGGGCCGTCGTGGCGCACACCAGGCTGAGCGCGGTGCTGTTGGAGGAGGTCACAGCCGGTGCGACGGCCGCGGAGGCGACTTTGCAAACCCTAGCAAGCGCTATCATGGCGGCGTCCGAGGCTGAAGCGACCGCGATGGAGGAGGCGGAGGAAGCCGCAGCCGCGGCTATGGCGGAGGAGACTGGCGAGGCGGAGGAGGCTGCGGCTGTCGCGGAACACATGGCTGACGAAGCCGCCGACGACACCGCCGTGGCACTCGTCCGATCAGCACACGCGGGCGCGTGGGTCGCCCAGCACTTGAGCGTGTACATGCGTTGGGCGAAGCGCGCGGCGTCGTGGGCGGGTAAGCCCCCGCCCCCGCCCCCCCCGGAGCCCGGCAGCGAGCAGGAGCGCCTGTTAAACGCTGGCGACGCCGAGTCCCTGAAGCGGTTCAACCCGGCTGCGAAGATTGCCGTCGAGGTGGCTGACGTGGTGTACACCCGCGCCATTTACGACACCGTGATCGCATGGGACGCCTACATCAGCGCGGGAGTGTCTTCGGTTCCCAGTGTGAGCTCGTCCGATCACAGCAACTGGAATTACAACCAGCATCCTGACATGGTCAAGTATCACACCGAGATGGCTGAGCGGCAGGCAGCCGGGCGCCGGTCTTTTTTACGTTCCCTCTGGGTGCAAGCGTTCATCGCGCAGTACTGCGTGCAGAGTGCGTTCACCGCGGGGCACTACGCCCGCATGGAGGACACCGTCGGCCACGACTGGGATGTCAAGGAGCTCATGCGAGCGGTGATGCGGATCATCGCCGTGGCCGGGACGGTTGAGGCGCAGCTGCATCTGCTCGGTGACGTGAACGAAGCGGGGGCACCGGCACAGCTCCGTCGGTCCAGGGAAACCACGCCGTTCATGGAACACTCGGACGGAACCGCGGCGCCCAGCCTCAGCAGACAGGCGAGCCTGAACGCTAGGGCTTTCGCGGCTTCTGGGTCCCCGCCCAAGCGTGAGCCCTCGCTGAAGGCTCTTGGCGCCGGTGTGGGCTTCGGGTCGCCGGTGCGGGCATCCAGGATATCCCAGGCGGGCAGTTTCGAGGATGAAGCAGGACCAAAGCACACGCCTTACACCTCATCTGCCGCGCCCGTGACGGTGCTCCCGCCCCTGTCCCGCCCCGCCCCCACGGCGGAGTCGGTGGCCATCGACTACATCGACGCCCTGTGGCAGTCGGTGTCGCAGGTCAAGACGCTCAAGTACGAATCATCGATCGCCATCGGTCGAGGTGGGTTCTCCACCGTGCTTAAGGCTTCGTGGAGGGGAAGCACGGTCGCGGTCAAGGTGTTGGATCCCAAGAAGATCAACGGGGACGTGGTCGACGCCATCAAGAGCGAGGTGACGGCCATGACCGCCAATCGACACCCCCAAATCGTCACCGTCCTCGCCGCGTCGGTGCAACTCCCGGATGCCTCCATCATCATGGAATACTGCGCGCGGGGGTCACTTTCGGATGTCCTCGCGCGTGCTAGAAAGTCACCCGGAAGGCTCTGCTGGCGCGTGCGGCTGCTCATGGCCTCGGACGCGGCGTGTGGCCTGGCTTACCTGCACTCGTCTGCCAACCAGATTGCGCACAGGGATATCAACACCCAGAACCTGCTGGTGACTGAGGACATGCGGGTCAAGATCGCGGACTTTGGGCTGTCCAGGCTGGTGCGAACCGCACGGGAGAGGGAGGCTAAGGAATCGGGTGATAAGGAGAACGAGGGTGACGGGGTCAACAGGGACGGCCAATTCGACATGGCTGAGTCCGACCGAGACGCGATGTCAGACGGACTCCGAAACTGTCTCTTCCACGCGCCGGAGGTGATACTGGCGGGTGAAAACACGGGGTTCGGGACGCGTGCGGACGTGTTCTCGTTCGGGTGCGTGCTCTGGTGCCTCGCCACGCTGGCCCCGCCGTGGGACGAGGTACAGGATCAGTACGAGGGTCTGCCGGATTACATCAGGTTCGTCAACACGATGAAGGAGGTGGCGGACAGGGTGACTCACGGTGAGCGTCTCCCGCTCCCACCACTCATGTCAGCCTCCTCTGCTTCGTTGAACGGCTCGAGTACCGGCACTGACGTACCGGGTACCGTCAATGAGAACGAGGTCAAGGTCAATCCCGGGTCTGCGCAATGGACCCCGGGGTACGCGCAGCAGGACACGCTGGCNAAGATGATCAGCAGGTGCTTCCAGACGACTCCGGAGGAACGGCCGCAGATGTCCAAGATTTTATTATATCTGAGGCGGATGCACCGTGAGGAGGAGAAGAGGGAGCTCGCGATGTACCCCCCGCCGAAAGATTGGATGGGATTCACACCAGCCGGCGTCCCCCACATGAGCGGGGTGTCAGCGGGAAAAACTGGTGAGGGGAACGCGACCGGGCAAGTTGAGTCAACCCCAGTCAAAGCGGTCGAGGCCCGAGGGGACACGACGGTTAACACGGCCGAGATCACCCCGTCATCACAACAAAACAGGGTCGACGACAACGTCGCAGCACCGGGGATGATGCAAGTGCCGTACGGAGCCGTGGCGCTGCTGTTTGCCGCCGCCGCGGCACTGGCGGCCCTGGGAGATCGGTCCATGTTAATTCTCCTTTCCGTCGCGGCGGCTCAGGTTTTCGTGATGCGATGGTCAAGGTAGGCAACGAATGTAGGATTATAGAGGCTACGCAAAAGCAAGCCGCGATTGTGATATTATGATGAAATGTGATTCACTACAACGTATTATTTCTTCTTGGTCGACCAGTATTTTGAGAAGAGTCCGGGTTTGTTTTCGGCCAGATTATCCGCAAACAACGAGATCGTCCCGGCCGACATCAATCCCTTGCCCTGGAGGTACGTCGACAGCCTCCCCACCGTCGATTCTTTCTTAGGTAGCCCCAATCGACCGTTTTCGATTCCTTTCTCCCTGTCTTCCCTCTGCTGCGCCAGTTCCTTCTGAATGATCAGGTTAATCTCGTGGAACTCCAATCCATCCGTGTTGATCTTCTTGGACGCCTTCAACGCGCGCACCAGACGCATCCTGTTCCTAATCTTGAACACAAACTGTCGAATGACGTTCAGCCGGAACAGGGTATCGAAAGGGTTCCTCTCGTCGTACACCCCTTCCATAGTGGACGCGTAGTCGAATCGCTCCAGCAGGATGGCCACAAACAGGTTGCACAGCAGGCAGATGCCGAAGATCACGAAACTGAAAAAGTAGGGCACGGCGCTGATGCGGTACGGGCACGAGCCGTACGCGCCAGTGACTGGATCCTGATCCATGTTCTGACACGACCAGAAGATATCCTGAAACGCCGTGACCCAATTNCCCGACAAGGTCACGAACAAGAGCCACATGGCGTTACCCCAGTTCTTAAAGTTGGTATAAGGCGTGAGTCCGTCGCCNTCGTACGGTCCGTCGATCTTGCCGTACAGCGTGCAGCCGAGGCACGCGTAGATGTGCATGAGCAGGAGCATCAGACCGAAGATGTTGAGCATGGACGGGAGCGCNGTGAGGAACGTGTCAACNAGGGACCTCAGCCCCGGGGATGATTTCAGCACNTTGAANAGGCGGAAGAACCTCGCCGTGCGGAACACGGTGAGGAAGGAACCCCCGCCGGTGAAGCTCGTCGCNAGCTCGATGACGCCGGAGACGGTGACGATGAAATCCAGCTTGTGCCAGTTTTCGTCCCAGTACACGGGCCAGGTCATGGCGATGATGTTAACCACAGTCTCAGCCACGTANAGGCAGCAGAACACGATGCCGAGNGTGTCCATCACCGTCTGCTCATCCTCAGAGACGCCCACGCGGAAAAAACACATCTGNATCGCGTTCGCGGTGATGAACAGAGTCACAAACAGCTCCCAGTACTTCCACTTGCGCATCCGCAGGCAAATCCGCCGAACAACACCGACCGTGGATTCCTCGATGTCCCGCCACGACTCCTTAGCCGCGTCCAGGCCAGCCTTCAGGGCGAGGAGCCACTTTCGCTGCGACTCGCTGTAGCAGTACCCAGAGGAGCTCTCGTCGTCCCCTTGGATGGAGCTCGCCACCTGGCTGAAGTTATCCACCAGGGCGGACACGAACAGGTTGAGCCAGAAGAAGAAGGTTATGATGACCACCACCACGTAAAACGCGGCGTTCACCTTCTTGTTCTCGTACACCGGCTCCTTCTCCTCCCCGACCGAGTCCACCCCATACCACATGAGGTCCTGCCAGTTGTCTCCGGTGGACATGATGAAGATGGAGACGATGGCCTGGCCGATGTTGTCGAAATGGAAGGGTGCATTGCGCCACTCCCCACCGATCGCCTCGCACGAGTCCTTGGTACCACCCGGGTTTCCGTCGGGGTGCGTGCACGAGTAAAACGTCCCCTTGAAGAGCTGCATCCCCAGGACGCCGAGGACGAGAAAGGCGAGCAGACCCGCCGCGCACACCGTCATGATGGCGGGCATGGACACGAAGGTGGCGTCGATGACCAGCTTGAGCGACGGCACGTTCTTGATGACGCGCAGCGGGCGGAGCACTCGGAGCACGCGGAACACCTTCAGCACGCCACCGGTGCTACCGCCGGATATCAGGTCCAGGAGCAGGGTGAGGATGGACATCGTGACGATGAAACCGTCGAGGCAGTTCCAGTAGTCCTTGACGTACGCGTTGGGGCCGCTGTACACGGTCAGCGCGACCAGCTTCAGCACCATCTCGATGAGGAAGGCGACGGTGAACGAGATGTCGATAGCCTTCATCGCCGTTTCTGTCTTGGACCCCGGGTAGGGCCAGTTTTGGTCGCACTGCGGAGCGAGCAAACAGGCGCTGATCACGATGAGCACCAAAACCGTAGCCTGGAACCAACGCTGGTCCACGATCCACAGGCACTTCGCCCTCGCCGTGTTCCAAGCGTCGGGTTTGTCCACCTCGATGCCACACTCGACGCATCGCTCGCGGAGTAATCGCTCCTTTCGTAACACGGGATCCTCCTCCCTCGCGGCGGCTTCCTCCTTGAGAATCTGCTCCCTCCTCTTCCGCTTCCTCTCCAGCATCTCCTCCACGCTGCTGACNTGGGATTGCGTATTTCCGATGGAGAACTTGATGGCNGCCTCCTTTTGCACCACGTTGTCCGGAACGTCGGCAATCTCCTTGCGTCCCGTGGTCGGCACTAACCTTTCCTGAGCCTCGAAGAGCTCCGAGGCCGAGAACCCGTCGCTCAATTCGTGAACCTTGGCTTGGACCTCAAGCTCAATCTCCCGCTGACGCCTGAGTATCGACGTGGGCGACGACGGCATGGGAATCGTCGACTTTCTCTTCTGCAAGTCCATCCCAGTCTGGAATAGCCACACGCGAACGGCCGCAACCTCGGCTTTGGTCTCCTCCCTCAGCTGGTTCAGCTTGGCCATCTCCTCACTCTTTTCAATCGTCGCCTCGTCGACGCCCTTCTTGCGCAGCGCCGCGATAGCCTCGAGGGCGTTCCGGGTCTTACTGGTGGTCAGCATGGTCAACGCCGTCTCCTCACCGCGAATCTCGACGAGCTTCCCGCTGCTAGTTCGCATCTCCGAGCTCAAACCGGCGCCCCCCGAGCCGCCACCCTCCATCTCCTCCTGGATGGGCTTGGACGCAGCCTCGATCAGGACTCCTAAAACCAACGCCAGGAGGGAGGTGGACACTAGGGACCACACGATGACGTAGATGACGCTGGAGCTCTCCCCCGTGGCCTGCATCAGGTCCCACCCGACCGCGAAGGTGTTCTCGCCGGTGCACATGATGAAGAGGGTCATCACCGCCGTGCCGAAATTGTCAAAGTGCGACCGGTGCTTGTTCATGTCCCCGGTGCCGCCGAACAGCTGCATGCCCAGGATGGCAAACACGGTGATGAAGAGGAAAAACACCAGGCAAAAGCTCCCGATGCGAACCACGCCGTTGATCACCGCCCGGAACACCGTCTGGAACGCCCGGTACTGCCTCAGACCCTTGAGACCCGCCAGGATGCGCATCACGCGGAGCATGCGGAGGAGCGCCACGCCATCCGCGCCTTCGCCCATGGACAGCTCCAGGATGCCCGAGATGACGATGATGCCGTCGATGAAGTTCCACCTGTTCGACCAGTACCACTCAGGTCCGTACGCGAGATGCTTAATCGCAAACTCCACGATGAACACGATCGTGAAGACGAGTTCGCAGCCGTTCAGAACAGCGTAGTATTCGTCGCTCTGCCCGTACGAGTTGGCAGCCATCGACACCGTGTTCAGGACGATGACGATCAGCACCATACGACCGAACCAGGCGTGCTCGCACATCTTCTGGAGCTTCCTGGAGTACCCGAGGAACGGTTCGGGCAGCGCTGGCGGTGTCTCGGCCGAGGGGTTCTTCTCCTTGATGCCGATCTTTCTCTTCGCCGCGACGAACCCTCGGCCGGTTGCTTTTCCCATCCAGTTCACAAACTCTCCAACCTTGTCCTCCTGCAGGTCGAACGCGGTGCCTCGGAGCGGGGGTAAACCCAATCGCTCCCTCTCCTCCGCCTCCGCCTCCTGCTCCTCGAGCTTGTCGCTGCAGTGCGACAACGTGATGATCATCACCGACGTGAACAGCTGCAGGACGTAAAAGCCGCCGAAGAAGACGAGGATGGCAAAGTAGGGACCCACGCGCACGATACCGGACGCGTCCGCCGCCACCTTGGCGCTCTCGTTCCACCCGTCGACCGTGATCGTCTGTAACACGATGATGGCGGACCTCCAGAAGTTGTCAAAGGACAGGAACCCATCCTGCGGATACTTATCCGAGTCGCAGCAAACCTCGCCCACGCCGCCGTCGCACTTGAACCCCTTCCCGTTGGGATCGCAGACGTGCCGGGTCATCGTCTCATCGGACACGAGGTACGTCACGTTTACCAGTGATTTGATCGGGCACGAATCCACCGCCAAACCCGCGGGCTCCACGCATCGCGCGTTGAGCTTACCTCCGAAGATCATCGTCCCCGTGATTGACGCGACGAGCATGAACCAGCACAGGAATATGAGCGCATCGCGTAGCAGGGGAATGGCCGCGAGCGTGGTTCGCATCAGCAGCTGACCATCCCTGAAGTTCTTCATCGCGCGGAGGGGCCGGAAGCACCTGAACGCCCTCAGCGCGAGGAACTGGTTCCCGAGCCTGGACTCGAAGAGGCTCACGAGGGTGCCGCACACCAGCAGAAAGTCAAACTGGTTCCACCCGCTGTCCATGTACGTGTCCGGCGCGAACCAGAACCCTTGGTCCACGATCTTCACCAGCGCCTCCACCGCGTACAGTATCGTGCTCGCGAACTCCGTCTCGGCCATCCCGTCCGCGTTCTGCGCCTCGGGGTCCCTCATGTTCAGCGAGGCCATGGTGACTGTGTTGGCGATGATCACGGTGAAGATGACGCAGTCGAACCACGCGCTCCTTGCCATGCGGCGGCAGAACTGCCTGAAGGGGTTCTGCTCATCGAATATGAACAGGCTCCGCGGATGTTCGGCCAACCGTCTGCGAGAACCGGGGGAAAACGGGACGGTCAGCGAGAGAATGGGGGCGCGGTTGAGAAATGTGCCGATGGAAGAATTGGCCGTGTCGGCGCGCAATCGAGGGGCGCGTGCGCGAGGGTGCGGGGGAAAAGACGCCGGAGACGATCGAAGTCGCGCGGTGATTCATCGTGGAATCGAACCCGAGCGTCGCATCGATCGCGTGGAGTCGATGTCCATCGAATCGGCGATAGAACGATCGCGCCCCGTCGGGGTTCGGGCATTAACAACAACACGTGCGCAACAATTTACCTGCTCCAGTCGTCGAACACCGTATACCAGGTTCTGACCGCCTTCTCCTCCACCCTGCGCGGCGACGGAGGCCCCCCCTCATTCCGGCTCGGGCTCAGGCTCAGGCTCGCCCCCTGGCTCATCTCCAAACACGACCGATGAGACCCGCAACGGCCCGCGCCGGCGTTTGCTGACGAAGGAATCCGAGAGATAACCAACTAACTTCTGCAGCTGGATATTTTCGGGTTTTTCGGTCGGAATCAATTAGGAAAGGTACTCTAACTAACTTTAATGTGACGTTTCTTCCGCAAACTGTATTTCGAGTTTCGACAGAAATCGCAACTGTTACACTGTTCAGATGGTGAGATCTCCTCCGGAGAGAATCTCGACCGTGCTTTTGAAGCCGAGTGTCCATTTTGCGCATAACGTCATATCCGGGCGCGGGCCGAGCGCGGGCCGGGCAGGGGCAGCGGGCAGCGGGCCAACACAGTGAACGGTTCGAGATGTGTCGCTGGATTTTCTACTACGGCGAGGAGGTGTGCCTCGGCAAGCTCCTCTACGGCGCGACCCACGCGCTGGCGAACATGTCCGAGGGCGCCGGGTACACCCCTGGGTGCGAGCGGAACCACAGACGGAACCATCCGGTCAACGTGCACGGGTGCGGGGTGGGCTGGTACGCCTGCGACCGCTGCGGGCTGGTGGATGCCGACGGTCTGGACGCGTACGACCGCCCGTCGGTGTACACCACCGTCGCCGCGCCGTCGCACGACCGCAACCTCCGCTCGCTCTCCAAGAACATCAGCTCCTCGCTCCTCTTCGGGCACGTCCGCGCGGCGGGTCCCGGCGCGAGCGTGCACCAGTACAACTGCCACCCGTTCTACTTCGGACGGTACATGTTCATGCACAACGGCGACGTGACGGACTTTAAGAAAATCAGGCGCGGGCTCCTCTCGCTCCTACGGGACGACCTGTTCGAACACATGAGCGGCACCACGGACTCGGAACTCCTCTTCCACCTCATCCTCAACGAGTTCCCAAACTGCCACGCGCAGATGGACCCGGCGACGATCCAGGAAGCCGTGCTCACGGCCATGGCGCACGTCATCCGGGCCAACGAGGGCGCGCCGTCCTCCATCAACATCGCCATCACCGACGGAGAGACGGTCATCGCGACGAGGTACCGCAACAGCGACCACGAGGAACCGCCCAGTCTGTACTTTCACCTCGGGCCCATGCCCGGTGAACGGACGTGGGACCTGGATAACCTCGGCGGGTTCGACGCCATGGAGAACAACCCTAGGCTAGACGACAACGTCGCGGCGGAGCACGTACCCGCGGGCGGTCGCCAGAAGCCGGCGATCGGCGGGAAGGATAAGTTCATCGCCACGCAGGCGCTGCTGGTATCGTCGGAGCCGCTGAGCGGAAGGCAGGGTTTGGACCGGTGGCAGCTCCTTCCGGCCAACTGCATGATCACGGCCGCACCCACCAGGCCGACGGTGGGAAGGTGCACGCGCGCCGCGCTCGTCGCTAAGCTCCGCGAACAGTCGGTGGGGGGCGCCAGCCGTCACAACCTGGCGCCGGCGTCGGCGCCCGTCCTCGAGGTTGAGATTCGGTGCATGCGGGACCTGTGCAGGCAGGCGCTGGGAGCGAAGTGCAGGCAGGGCACCGGGCCCGTCGCGGACGTGCCCGTGACCCCACCTCCGGTCGGCAGCGCGGCAGGCAGGTCATCATCCGCGCGGGGGTACTCCCTCGACGGCGGCGGCGGCGGGGCTCCAAAGATCAGCCCCATTCCACCGCACGTACGACCCCCAGTCCACAGGTCCAACTCCGTCGACGGGCATCCCCCGCACAGGTCAAACTCCGTCGAATCCAACATGGGAACCGAAACCAAGGGCCCTCATCTCCGGGTCATATCTCACGAGCGCACCAGCAGCGGGGGTGCCCTCGAAGACTCGGTGACGCACTCGGGGAATCCCATCGTCGGCTTCCAGCCCGTCGCGCCCGTGCAGGTCCGGTCGTCTCGGCCGGCGGGGGCGTTGGGGACGTCCGCGGAGGGCCAGGTGGTGAGCGGCCTCGCGGGCCTGCGCGTCAACGGGGGCGTATCGGGCGGCATGTTGGACACCATAGACCAGTCGCCGCAGTCGGGTAGGATGGACGGGGTGGACGAGGCGTGGAGGGCGGAGGCGCGGCGGGAGGCTGAGATGTTCATAGGGTCGGATACCTCGTCCTCGGAGCCCATCGCCATCGGGGGCGGAGCCGGCGGGGGGATGAACCGGACCAAGAGCATCGGGTCCCGGCTATCGTCGACGAGTCTGGTGGAACGAACCGGGAACTGGACGAGCTATAACCCCGTGGTGGGCGCGCAGTGATCCTCGATAGCGTAAACGTTAACCAAGCGAGCAAAATTTTGCATCACACCGTCTCATCCTCCTTTTCCTCCAGCGGAACAACGCGGTTAAAGTTCTCCATGTTGTAGATAAATATTGGTACCGACGACCCAACATACGTCGCTTCACTGTTCGGAAGCCTGAACATGCGAATTTGATCGGCGAAGTTCCCTCGCAGGATCCTCGGGAAAGGCGAGCGGTTGGCAAACGTCGCCTGAAACTCCGGCTTACCGGCCAGCCACGACTTCGGGTTGAAGTAGATCGCATGTGCCATCACGGGATTGCCCGAGTCGTCCGTGGCACTCACACAGATGCTGATGGACATAACTGCTGAGAAATCCAGGTTATACAGCGGTGAGTTCTCGTCGGTGATGTCGTGCTTGAAAGTAATCGGTATGGCGGTAATGTGGTCGTAAGAGTTCACTCCCCTGGCCAATGGGAGGTTGTGTCTCACTCCACGTATAGTTGCCATCATCTTGACTTGCACGTCGTATATCACCACCGCTCGACGGAGAACAGTCATCCTGATCGCCACCTCCTTCTCGTTAAGGGCGCAGTCCGGGGCGAAAGCCACCTGCTGCAGTGGTCGCAGAGCCCGCGCGACGATGATGGCACCCGCGACGCTGAGCAGCAGCCAGTGGAACCATCCGAGGAGGGCGAGCACGGCGATTTCGGGCTTCGTGCTCGGGGTCCTCTCCGCCCATCCGAATATCGCGTCGGAACTGATTCGCACAGTCGTGAGACTCAACATCAGCTTGGATGAGAGCAGGTCCGAGTCGAGGTCCTGTCCCTCCGCAGCCGCCACCGAGGTGAGCGCGACGGAGCCGATGAAGATGAACGTGAACTCGATGAGCACCTCCAGCAGAAGCAGCCGCGGCAGGCTCATGTCCACGGTCAGAATGTGCCAGATATCCTCCCCCAGACTGAGCGAGAGTAAGGCATCGCTCCGCCCCTCGGGTTTTGACATCATCATCTGATAGTTTTTCTTGGTGAAGTTGTGGAGCCCCAGGTCAAGGTCCTCTCGTCGCTCGTGCTCTCTCCTCGTGTCCACATCGTTCGCCCCTCGCCCGGGCGCGTACTTCATGGCTTTATTCACCGCATCGTCAGCCTCCTCCCAGGTCCCCGTCTCCATCATCATCGTGTTGCCCCTCTCGTTTACGTGATGGTAGCCCGGCGCCCGCCGAGCGGATGGGTTGCTCGGGTGCTCGCAGAAGAACCCCTCACCCGTGGGCAAACCCCACGCGCGCCGTACCAATCGTTCCATCCGACTTACGGGTGAGCGACCCTTTGCGGGCTTATGCATGGCGTCCCCGGGTGTCATGGTCTTTTTGCGAGATCAGCGCGAGGGCCGTCCTCGCGCGACTGAGTCTGATGACATTCATCAAATGTACAATGAGACGCCTTCACAGTCGGTTTTCAAAGTGGCGGGGCACCGTACCCGGGAGACGGGTCGGACGGGTCTCGCGATGGCGGAGCCCCTCGTGGCGCCCGAGCTGATGACGCCACCGCTCGGGCTGGTGGCGCTGCTCGGCAGGCCGGAGCTGCACCCGGCGCTCAGGGAGCACCTTCGATCGCAGCTCAGGCCCCCGCTGGAATCCGTGGGGGTCGGGGATCTCGCCGAGGCGACGTCGGTGCTGACGCGACGGAAGCGTAACGGGCCGTCAGCCGCCCCACCTCCCGCGCCCACGAACCCCTTGATCCCGCCCGTCGTGCCCCTAGCCCAGGCCCAGGTCCCAACCCAGGCCCCGGGCGCGACGGACGGGTCGGGATCCCCCGTCATCTCCGCGGACGGCACCGACCGATCATCGCGGCAGGGATTGCTACGCGCGGACTGGACCCGCAAGCACCGCGAGCGTCGACCCGCCGTCGCGCTAGCCTTCCTGCCCCACGAGGAGGTCGAGGGGGATCCCAACGCGTGGGTCACCCTCACGCGTCGCATCGACGCGCTACGGGACGCGGCGGCGAGCGCGGGCAGCAGGCTCGCGCTGGTGGTGGTGGGCGACGACGCGCCGGAGAGGCTCCCCGAGGACCGGGTCGCCGCGCTCACCCGACAGGCTGGGATCGCACGGAATCACCTGGTGTCCATGCCACAGCCCCCAACCCCGGACGCGATGAGGGCCGTGGGAACGCTGTGCGCGGACCTCGCCAAGGTGTACTACGTAGCCGAGTGCGCCAGGCACGCGACAAAGACAAACGTTCCCCGCGGGATAGCCGCCGCCGAGCCGGGGTTCAAGGCTGGGATCTTCTCGGAGTTTCACGGGGACTGGGGCGGGGCGTGGCGCATGTATAAGACCGCGTACGACGATCTGGTGGCGGCGCACGTCACCGCGGAGGCTTCACCCGCGGCTGGTGACGGCGGGGCGTTTGGCCCCACGCAGGCTAGGTTCGAGAGGATGGCGGTGGCGGAGAGGCTGCACTATAAACTGTGCGCGCTCCACCTCACGTTGAACCCGGGGGATCCGGGCATGTGCGTGTCGCAGATGCGCGCGCACCACGACGCGTTTAAGCGTCCGCCCGCGTGGCTCCCCGGCGCCGCGTTGCCGCAGCACTGGTCGTGGGTGGCGAGGCAGCACAGGGCGTTCGCCGAGCTTCTCTCCGCGCGGACGCCCTGGGGCGGGTCCGCGAGCGCCGCCGCGGGTGCAGCGGCCGGGACCATGCCCCTGCCCTCGCCGCCCCCTCCCAACGCACCGAGGACGTACCTACCGGGGTTCTGGTACCACGCCGCGGCTAACGCGACGGAGAAGCTGCGACGCGCCGTGGAGTCGGTGGATGTCGACGCGGACCCTACACTCTCGAAAGAGGATGTCGTCGACGGTACATTCGTCGGGACGTTCGAACGCGGCGACGGACGTCCCATCACCGACGCCGAGTACCTCAGGCACGTCAACGCGCGCCTACCCACGGCTCCCGAGCTGGTCAAGACGTCGATCGAGCTGCTCACCAAGGCTCACGATCACTTCAAGCGAACCGCGCCCAAGGATGGCAGCGCCGGATCCGCCAGGCTCTTCGCGTCGATCGTCGCCAGGCTGGCGCGTGGGTACCTGCTCGCGGGTGATTTCGTTTCGTCCAAACGCCTGTTCGATTCCGTGGCTCCGGTGTACAGGCGCGAGGGGTGGGACGACCTGCTCGGGGGTGTGCTGATGGGAATGAAGGACTGCGCGAGGCACTCGAAGATGAAGTCGGAATATCTCGAAATTTGCCTCGAGCTCGCCGCGCTCGGCGGGACCAGCGCATCCGACGCGATCGCCGCGATGGCCGCGGCGCAGGCGGCGATGGAGGATGCGAACGGGACGGAGGTTACCATCGGGATGGGGTCGACTCCCAAGGCTGGGGCTGTGGGTGGAGGCGGTGACGACCACCCGTTGGCCAGGGCTGTGCACTGCGTCGCCGGCTTTGACGCCTCACACGCGGCACCCGGTGAGCCGGTCAAGCTCACATGCGCGGTTCGCTCGTGCCTGCCCGCGAGGCTGCCCGTGAGGTCCGTGTGCGCGGTGTTCAGCGACGGTCGGTACGACTGGACGAGTGAAGATGCCGTGTCGGATCTGCCCGCGAGGACGTGGCGCGTCTTTGTCGTTCCGGTGAATCCGGTGAAAAGCAACCCGGTGAACGTCGTCGCGATCGTCGTCACCCTTCACACCGGGCTCAGGTTCAGGCTCGAACTCGGCGAGGGCAGCGACGAGAACGGCTACCGGCGGGACTGGCTGGCGCCCGACGAGCGGCTACCGGCGGCGGTCAAGTCACTTGGGAGTAACTTGGGAGCGTACGCGGTGGAAATACGAGCCGCGCCGTTGAAGATGTCGCTGTCGGTGAACGTCGACGGACCCGCGCTGTTGGGGGAAGTCACCGCCGTGCCTCTCTCCGTGGTGTCCACCGGGGATGGATTAGTGAACGCGGAGCTCGTATTCACCGTCAAGGAGGGTGATACGTCGGGTAACTACGCGACGGATACCGGGGGGGTCAAGTCTCCGGAGGCTTCCGCCCCGGGCCCGAACGCGGTCGTACTTCGCGGCGCCGACTCTCAATCGGCGATGCAACCCGGCGAGTCGCTCTCCATCGGGGATATCGCGCCGGGCGGGGAGTGGCGCGGTGAGGTGTACGTGCTGTGGCGCAGGCTCGGACCACCCGCCACGTTCACCGCGGAGCTTCGAGGCGTACGCGAAGGAGGTGAAATCGACGGTGAAGTTGCGGCGACGTTGGAGAGTTCGATGGAGGTGAGCGTGCAGGCGCCGTTCACGGCGACGCACCGTGGCGTGTCCGCATACCGAACCTTCGCGCTGGTCCTGGACGAGCCCGCACCGGGTGGTACGGTGGAACACGCGTCGGACGGCGACGTGACGGCGTCCACCGTCCGCGTCGCCGCCGCGGGTTCCGTCCTCGCCGTAGATTCCATTCGAGCGACAAAGGGATTCAAGGGTGACGAGGGCGTGGCTGTGAGGACGGAAGGTGACGGAGGCGTGACGCTGATGGAGGGGGATGAATTCCTCACGCTGTGGCCGCACTGGACCGGCGCGGACGCCAAGGATGCGTTGGATGTGACGTGGCGCCGGGGTGGCCCGGACACAGGCCCGGATACAAAGAGCGGATCAAAGAGCAAAGAGGTTCGGTCCGTCGCGCCAGTGACCCGCGCCCGCGTCCCGGGCGGCAAGGTGCCGCTGACGGTCACCCTGGACTGCCCGCCGAGACTTCACGCGGGTGTACCGTTCCAGATGGAGGTACGGTGCCGCAACGACACGCCGACGCCCCAGGCGTTGACCGTGAAGGTTGTCGACTTCACCGGGTTTGCGTTCCAGGGCGCGAGGAGCGCGGAGGTGACGGTTGACCCGAGCGGGAGCACGCACGTGCCGTTCACGCTCACGGCGGTGAACCCGGGGGAGATGATGCTGCCGGACCTGGAGATCACGGCGAAGGGGTTTGGGGCGCAGCTGCGGCTCCCGCGCGAGAGTAGGGAGCTGTACGTGCTGCCGGGTGAGAGGCAGCCGATTCAGCCCGTGGCGACTCCGATTCCACCAGTTTAGCTGGATAGATTTTTGGATGGATCCCGAAAGTGCCGATATAATTGGGTGACAACCCGTTGGTGAGCTCACTTCGAGGCCACGCGCGGGCGCCGAAGCTCATAAGGTTCCAGTGCTTAAGCTAAGTGTACAAGACGACGTGTACGTGTGTAACTTTCAATGTGCCGTCTACGAGTGTGAAAAGCAGCCTCGCTCTAACTTTTAATCCGAATCTGAATTTTCCTCGTCCGACTGGTGGAAGATTGGCACCGGCTGCGTATCCTTGTACGCGTTGTTTGTCCTCCACGGGTTTTCCTCGGCATCCTTCGCGTGCCTCAAGATGGCCGCCCTCGGATCCTGCAACCTCCAGTTCTTGTCGCCGATCATGTCGCTCCCCTTCATGATGTGCTGCGTCAACAGCGTGCCGCCCCTCTCGTTCGGAGTGGGCTCCTGGGGAATCTTCGTTCGCACCGGATCCTTGCGCTTCGACGTGAAACTCTCCCCCTTTGCCTTTTGCCCGGGCATGGGCTCCTGGAACATGGGCAGCGCGTGGGGGGTGTACGCGATGGACTGCACGTTGATGTTGACGTAGTCCGACTGCGACTCCTTACGCGTCTTCCGCCCCACGCACACCAGCATACCCCGCGTCGACTTCTTCTCGTCGTACAGCACCCGGGTCTGGCCGCCGCGGTGGTCCCCGGCGCCGAT
>JGI26273J51734_10000642_pt1 | contig 18734 bp, 17 predicted proteins | sample SaaInlV_125m_DNA_FD_51734 | JGI IMG/M metagenome (IMG submission 51734) | reverse complement strand
TGATTCGTAAAGGAGGATAACCTTTTTTATTTAAATATTTAATATCAGCACCTATACTATTTAAAGCATCTACTAAAATTTTGATTGGTCTATTTTGCATTCTATTAGATCCTGTAAGAGTTATATCACCTGATTTAGATATTGCAAAAAATGCTGTCAGAAAACGCATTGCCGTACCAGCATGGTGAATATCGACAATATCTGAGTTAGAAGTTAATGCTTTATGTAAAACATTAGTGTCATCTGATTTAGAAAGGTTTAAAATAGTAATATTGGGATAAAGTGCCTTTAAGATTAATAATCTATTAGATTCGCTTTTTGAACCACTAATTGACAAAAATGAACCACTTAGTACGCTAGATTTGTTAAGAATTAAACTCATTTAATTAACTTATCATTATTGTGGTGTCTATCATGATCTCTTTTAGTTTTTAATGCCATTTTTGAATCAAATGACTTTTGAAGATCTACACCTGTTTGATTAGCTAAACATAAAACAACAAACATAACATCAGCTAGCTCCTCACCCAGATCAGATTGTNTATCTGAGTCTTTTTCACTTTGTTCTCCATACCTTCTTGCAATTATCCTNGCTACTTCACCAACTTCTTCAGTCAATTGAGCCATATTTGTCAACTCGTTAAAGTATCTAACTCCATGATTATTNATCCATTTNTCTACCTGAGNTTGTAAGTTGTTAATTTCCATAAAATTTATTTTTTTATTTTGAGACTTGAATCATATATAATTGTAACAGGCCCGTCATTTGATAAGTTAATTAGCATGTCTGCTCCAAATACCCCAGATTTCAATTCTGTATTAAGATTTTCATTTAGTTGCTTTAAAAATTTTTCATACATAGTTTTAGCTAATTCAGATTTTGCAGCTTTAATGAAACTAGGCCTGTTTCCTTTTAAAACATTCGCTTGGAGAGTAAACTGACTAACCAGTAAAACATCACCCTTAACTTCGTTAATATTATTATCAAATGTGTTAAACATTCTAAGTTTTATTATTTTATTTATTANCCAATGTATATCNTTATCATTGTCATCAATTGCTATTCCCAAAAAAATAACAATCCCCTTATTAATTGAGGAAACTAACTTTCCATCAATTATTATTTCAGCACCCGATACCTTTTGAATAACAGCTTTCATTAAACATCAAAATTATCAACTCTGTAGCTGGACTTATCATCCTCTAAAATTTGAAGATAATTTTCATATCTAGAAATTGCAATTTTACCATCTTCAACATACTGCTTGACAATGCATTTTGGTTCGTTTACGTGCATACAGTCATTAAATTTACATTGATTAATTAATTTATAAAATTCTGGAAAATAATTTTTAATATCGCCTTTGTTAAAATCGACTATACCAAAGCCTCTAATACCAGGAGTGTCAATTATTTTAGCACCAAAATCAAGATCGAATAATTCTGCATTTGTAGTAGTATGTTGACCTTGTGAATGTTGAACAGAAATATTATTTGTTCTTAGATTTAAATTTGGTTGAAGAGAATTAATTAAAGTAGACTTTCCAACTCCAGAATGTCCTCCAAACATACTTATATTGTCCTTCATTAAGAATTTAACTTTGTCTATATTATATTGGTTTTTAGCAGATATTTCAAAACATTCATATCCAATATTTGTATAAATTTCAATTAATTTTTTTAAAACTTTTTTTTCTGCCTCATCCAACAAATCAATTTTATTAAATAACAATACAGTGTTTATTGAATAAGCGTTTGACGTTAATAAAAATCTATCTATGAAATTTGTAGAAGTTACAGGGCTAGATATTGTTATAATTAAAAAAACAATATCAATATTTGATGCTAGTATATGTGTTTGCTTGGAAAGGTTAACAGATTTTCTTAAAACATAGTTTTTTCTTTCACAAATGTTATTTATAACTCCAGTAACAACATCACTATTTTTTTCTAATTCAAAATCTACATAGTCACCAACAGCTATAGGGTTGGTACTTTTTATACCATCCAATCTAAACTTACCCTTAATTCTACAATCAAATTGGTCATTGCTTGGGGTTTTAACAGAATACCAACTGCCGGTTGATTTATAAACTAATCCTCTCATTATTACAAAGATGAAGATTAATAACTCTCAATGCAAAAAAAATATTTAATAATCTATTGTTTAAAAATGCTTTGTTGATGATTAATAGACTCTTGATGAATTGCTTTATATACTCTCAAAATAAATTGCTCACTTAAATCCTTCTTTTTTCCCTCTGCAATCATTTTTTCTAGAATCTCATTCCATCTTTTAGATTGTAAAACTGCAACGTTATTTTCTTTTTTTAAAACACCAATCTCTTCAGCTATATTCATTCTTTTACCTAAAGTTTCTAATAATTGACTATCAACAAGATTTATTTTTGTCCTAAGATTGTTCAAATTATTTTTATACTCATCTGCGTGATCAGTAATTTTCCTAATTTTTAAATCCTTTATAATTTTTATCAAGCTGGAAGGTGTTACTTGTTGAGCTGCATCGCTCCAGGCATTATCTGGGTCATGGTGAGTCTCTACCATAAAGCCATCATAATTAAGCCCTAAAGCAGTTTGACATAAATCAAATATTATATCTCTTCTTCCTGCAATATGAGAAGGATCTAAAATTAAAGGCAAATCAGGGAATTTATTTTGTAACTCTATTGCAATTTGCCATTCTGGATTATTTCTGTAATTGGTCTTTTCATAAGTGGAAAAACCTCTATGAATAACTCCTAAGTTTTTAATATTACAAGAATAAAATCTCTCTACAGCACCAAGCCACAATGAAAGATCTGGATTTACTGGATTTTTTATTAAAACTGGCTTATCTGTTCCTTTAAGAGCTTCAGCTATTTCTTGAACAATAAATGGACTCACAGTTGACCTTGCACCAATCCATAATATATCAATATCATGCTTTAAAGCTAATTCAACGTGATTTGCATTAGCGACTTCAGTTGTAATTAGCATTCCGGTTTCTTGTTTTGCTTTTTGTAGCCATTTTAGACCTAATGAACCGACCCCCTCAAAATTACCTGGTCTAGTTCTAGGCTTCCATAGTCCTGCTCGAAAAACAGTAGCTTTAGTGTCCTTTAGACTATGTGCTATTTTTAAAACTTGATCCTCAGTTTCTGCACTACAGGGTCCCGCTATTGTTAAAGGGTGGTTTAAGTTAAACTCGTCTAGCCAGTTTCTTAATTCTTTATTATTTTTCATCTTATTCCTTTGAGAATGTTTTTAATGTAATTTGTTTGTGTCATTTGAGTTTTTAATTCTCCAAATTTATCATTTTGGAGTAAATTTTTAAAGCTATTTAAGTTCATTATATATTCATCTAAACTCTCAACAATATTTTCTTTATTTAATTCAAGAATTGGAGCCCACATTTCTGGAGAACTTTTTGCTAGTCTTACTGTAGATTCAAAACCACTTCCTGCCATATCAAAAATATTATTTTCGTTCTTTTCTTTATCCATAACAGTTTTACCCAACATAAATGAACTAATGTGGGATAAATGAGATACATAGGCTATATGCTTGTCNTGAGATAAAGAATCCATATATCGAATNTTCATNTTCATACTTCTAAATATNTTTTCAGCAGATGCTAATANATTTGGGTCGGTCTTTTCAGTATCACACAAAATCATAGTTTTTTTATTAAATAAGCCCAAAAATGCAGCATTTGGTCCTGAGAACTCAGTACCAGCAATTGGGTGAGATGCTAAATAGTTTTTCCTGTTTTTATGATTTTCAACTGTGCTACAAATGTTAGTTTTGGTAGATCCAAAATCAATCACTAGTGATGTACTATTAATATTATTTAAAACATCAATTATTATTTTATTTGCTACATCCACTGGAGTGGAAAGCAGTACTAAATCAGCTTTATATATAACATCTAAACTAGATTTATAATCTATTAAATCTAACTTAAGAGCAAGATCTAAATTTTCAGAAGAAGTATCTATGCCATAAACTTTGACTTTGGGATATATTTTTTTAATATCTAAACAAAGACTACCCCCAATTAAACCTACTCCAATTACAAAAATATTATTCATTGATTCTATTGATTGCTTTAATTAATAATTCTTTTGGAGCGCATAACGAAAATCGCACATAACCTTCTCCGTTAGATCCAAATATATCACCAGGTGCTATAAAGATATTGTGATTATATAACAAAGCATCTGTAAATTCTTTAGATTTTATACTTTCTTGGATTTTAGCCCAAACAAATAATCCAGATGATAATTTATTATATGTACAGTTTAAACTATCTGCCAATTTCCAAACCAAAATTCTTCGTTCGTTGTATATTTTGTTAATTTCATCAAACCAAGAATTTGTAGAATTTAAAACAGCAATAGCTCCTTTTTGAATTGGATAAAACATTCCCGAGTCCATGTTACTTTTAACTTTTAATATATTCGAGATNTTTTGCTTACTACCCAAAACCATTCCAATTCTCCANCCAGACATATTGAACGTTTTACTTAAAGAGTTTAATTCTAAACAATGTTCTTTTGCTCCTTTTAAATTTAAAATACTAATTGGATTATCATTTAANATAAAACTATATGGATTATCATTTACCAATAAAATCTCATGTTTTCTTGCAAAATTTATTAATTCTTCAAATAAACTANGATCNCANTTAGCNCCTGTAGGCATGTGAGGGTAATTTAACCACATTAATTTAACCTTTGTTAAATCATTTTTTTCTAATTCTTGAATACTAGGAAACCAATTATTTTCGGCTTTTAAGTCATAGTATATAGGATTAGCCTGGACTAAATTAGTAACAGAGGAATAAGTAGGGTATCCTGGATTTGGTATTAAAACTGAATCGCTAATATTTAAAAAAGCCATAGAAATATGCATAATTCCTTCTTTACTACCCATAAGTGGTAGGATTTCAGAATTAAAATCTAAATCAACATCAAACCACTTATTATAGAATTTAGCGATTGAAATTCTTAAATCTTCTAATCCGATATAGCTTTGATAATTGTTTGCATATTGATCATTTAAACTATTCTTTAAAGCCTCAATAGCACACGATGGAGGTAATAAATCGGGGCTTCCAACTCCTAAATTAATTATCGGTTTCCCTTTTTTAACTAAAGAGTTAACCTCTTTTAGCTTTGTTGAAAAATAATATTCTTCTACAGTATTTAATCGTTTTGCGCTAACTTTCATTTCTTTCTATTTTCATATTCACCTAATACTTTAAAGTCTTTAGCCATAATAGACATGATTGATTTAGCTTTTAAATAGTATTCATAACTATCAAAAGTAATATCTATAAAAAAAGAGTAAACCCAAGGAGTATCTATTTTAGGTAATGACTGTATTTTTGTTAAATTAAGCTTACAATCACTAAGAACATTTAATATTGCAGCCAAACTACCTCTTGCATGATCTAATTCAAACTTAACGGATGCTTTGTTTAATTTGTTTGTAGTTTTACCTGAATATTTTTGAAGTATAACAAAACGAGTTTCATTATGTTTTATAGTTTGGATACTCTTACATAATATAGTCAAAGAAAATATTTCTGCTGCCAAATCACTTGCAATTGCAGCAATATTTTTTAGTTTATTTTCAGTTATTCTTTTAGCAACTTGAGCTGTATCTTTGTCCTCAACTAATTTAATGTTTGGATATTTTTTGAAGAATTCTTTACATTGTAAAAGTGCCATAGGATGTGAATGAACTTCATTAATATCCTCAATACTTTGACCACTTAAACANATTAAATTATGTTGAATATCTAAATATTCTTCTCCAACAATATGTAAATTATTATTGTCAATTAATGCATAATTTGGAATAATTGAACCTGCAATAGAATTTTCTATTGCCATTACAGCAAAATTGCATTTTCCATGAACTAAAGAATCTACCATTTCATCAAAACTTAGAAATTCACTTATAACTCCTTCATTTTTAAAATATTGTTTTGTTACAATATGATGAAAAGAGCCTTTTATTCCTTGAATTGCAATTGAGTTTTTCATAATAAAAAAGCCTCGATTTTCGAGGCTCACATAAATATTTAGTTATAAATTATAAATATATGGCCTCTCTTTTATTAAAAAAATAAAAGTTATAATAGATTATATATAAGTAATTTATCATATTGTTATTGAATGAATCGCTAATGTATGTAAATTTTCAATATTTTAACATTATAATAGAATTAAATTCAAAATTACTTTAATATTTCGTTTGACAACCAACTCCCGACTTCAGAGGTACTAAAACTTTTCTTTCCCTCAGACAAATCTTCAGTCACTATTAACTGTTCTAATGAAAGGTTAACAACGTCGCGAATCAATTTTGCCTCCTCTTTTAGTTTAAAAGCATCTTCAAACATCATAGCTGCGGATAATATTGTCGCTAAAGGATTTGCGATATCTTTTCCAGCAGCTTGCGGATAAGAACCGTGAATAGGTTCATATAATGATGTTTCTAACCCAACAGATGCCGATGGCATAAGACCCATAGAGCCAGAAATAACTGAAGCTTCATCAGTCAAAATATCACCGAATAAATTCTCTGTTATTAAAACATCATAAGATTTAGGCCATTGTACCAAACGCATAGCCACAGCATCAACAAATTCATAAGAAACAGTAACCTCAGGATAGTCTTTTTCCATTGACTGAACAGTTTCTCTCCACAATCTAGACGACTCTAAAACATTTGCTTTGTCAACGCAACAAAGTTTTTTTGACCTTTTCATGGCCAAGTTAAAACCTTTTTCAGCAATTCTTTTAACCTCACNTCTAGTGTATGTGCAAGTGTCGTAGGCTGTTTCTCCATTGTCTAACCGGCCTCTTTCACCAAAGTAAATTCCTCCAGTAAGTTCTCTTAAAAAAACAAGGTCTGTACCTTCAATAATATCTTTTTTTAATGGGGATTTATTAAGCAATGAAGGAAACACAAAAGTTGGTCTAACATTTGCAAACAAACCTAATTTTTTTCTCATTTTTAATAATCCCTGCTCAGGTCTTACTTTAGCAGAAGGGTCGTTATCATACCTAGGATCACCGATAGCTCCAAATAGAATTGCATCGGCATTTAAACAAATTTGATGAGTCTCCTCAGGATATGGATCTCCGACTGCATCAATAGCAGCTGCTCCTGTCAGAGCTTTAACCCAATTTATTTGATGATTAAATTTCTTAGCAATTGCATTTGAAACTTTGACTGCTTGGTCAATTACTTCTGGACCAATTCCATCTCCAGCCAATAAAGCTATATTTAATTTCATAAAAATTTAATTTATTGTAATATTTAACATTTTTTCAGTTGCTTTAATAGCAGAAACTGTTTGATCTGAATCTAAACCTCGTGTAGAGAATTCACCACTGATATCTTGCCAAGTTATTATTGTTTCACATAATGCGTCTGAATTACTTCCTCTTGGGATGGTCACAAGGTAATTAACTAAATTTGGTATCTTTAAATTTTTGTCTTTATAAATTTCATTTACTGCATTTATAAAGGCATCAAATTGACCATCACCTGTCCCTGTTTTTTTATATATCCTATCATCAATTTTTAGTTCTAAATAAACAGACGGCTCTTTTCCCATTGTATGTTTTAAAATATAAGAGTTAATTAGAACTCTTTTATCTTGCATAGATGTATTTAACACATCCGATATTATGTAGGGTAAATCTTCAGTAGTAACCTTTTCTTTTTTATCACCTAGCTCTATTACACGGTTAGTTACTTTTTTTAAGTCCTCATCATTTAGTGTTATACCCAACTTATCTAAATTTTTTTTAATGTTAGCTTTGCCAGAGGTTTTGCCTAATGCATACTCTCTAATTCTTCCAAATCTCTCAGGAAGCAAATCATTGAAATATAAATTATTTTTACTGTCTCCATCAGCATGTATTCCTGCAGTTTGAGTGAAAACATTCTCACCAACAATTGGTTTGTTAGCAGGAATTTTAAATCCTGTAAATGCTGAAATTAAAGTGCTAACTTTATAAAGTTTTTTTTCTTCGAGATTAATTTTAACATCTGGAAGAAAATCTCGTACAACTGCAGCTACACTTGCCATCGGAGCATTACCAGCTCGTTCACCCATGCCATTAATTGTTAAGTGCAACCCATGACAACCTGCTTTTAAGCTCTCCATAACATTTGAAACACTTAAATCATAGTCATTATGAGCATGGAAATCAAAATGGATGTTAGGATATTTATTAATGATAACCGAAAGGTAATTATATGTTTCTTTTGGACTTAATACTCCTAAGGTGTCAGGCAATAGAACTCTTTTTATTGGTAGTGTTGATAAAAAATCTAGATAATCAAAAACATAATCTGGAGAGTTTCTCATTCCGTTACTCCAATCTTCTAAATAAACGTTTGTGTCAATGTTTAATTTCCTTGCTTCGTAAACAGAATTATAAACATCATTGAAATGTTCTTTTGGAGTTTTTCTTATTTGATACTTTAAATGATTAAATGAACCTTTGGTAAGTAGATTTTGAACTTTAGCTCCAGATTNACTTAGCCAATTAATAGAAACTCCGTTNTCCAGAAATGTTAAAACTTCAACCTTATTTAAATAATCATTTTCTTTAGCCCAATTAGTAATATTCTTAACNGCGGTAAATTCACCATCTGAAACTCTAGCTGAAGCAATTTCTATTCTATCAACATTTAATTCCTCGAGAAGTAATTTAGCAATCGTTAGTTTTTCAGAAGATGAGAAAGACATTCCTGATGTTTGTTCTCCATCACGAAGAGTTGTATCCATTATTTCAACTTTCCTAACCATCAGAATTAATTAAAGAGGTGTTTTACTGGCAAAATCAGTAATAGAATTTTTCATACTCATCAAATAATCAATGTCATCATACCCATTTAACATGTTATTTTTTTTATAATCATTAATTGTAAAAGACTCTCTAATATTTAATTCTGGAATTGAAACAGATTGATTAATTAAATCAACAGACAATTCAATATCTGGATTTTTATATATATTTTCAAAAGTTGTGTTTAAGAAATTTTCAGAAACTTGAACTGGTAAAACTCCTATATTTAAACAGTTAGCACTGAATATATCTGCAAAAAAACTAGAGACAACACATCTAAAACCGTAGTCATAAATAGACCAGGCTGCATGTTCTCTTGAGGAACCAGATCCAAAGTTTTTTCCGCCAACAAGAATTTTACCCTTAAAAGTTGAATTATTCAATACAAAATCTTTTTTAAGAGAATTATCAGAATTATATCTCCAATCTCTAAATAAATTTTCTCCAAATCCTTTTCTTTCAATTGCTTTTAAAAATCTAGCAGGAATAATTTGATCTGTATCTACATTTTCAATCGGTAAAGGAACACATGTACTTGTCAGTTTTGTGAATTTGTCGTATGCCATAATATTTATTAAAATAAATTTCTTGGGTCAGTTATTTTTCCGGTAACTGCAGCAGCTGCAGCAACCAAAGGACTCGCAAGTATAGTTCTAGATCCAGGGCCTTGTCTACCTTCAAAATTTCTGTTTGAGGTACTTACTGCATATTTTCCNGTTGGAATTTTATCATCATTCATAGCTAAACANGCAGAACATCCTGGCTCTCTAAGATCAAAACCAGATTCATTTAGAATTTCAAGAATACCTTCGTCTTTAATAGCCTGCTCTACTTTATGAGAACCAGGGACTAACCATGCTGTGACATTATCTGCTTTTTTTCTTCCTTTTATTATTTTAGCAAAGTCTCTAAAATCTTCAATTCTACCATTTGTACAACTACCTAAAAAGACAAAATCTATTTTTTTTCCAATCATAGATTCACCTTCATTGTAGTCCATATAATTTAAAGATTTAAAATAACTTTTGGAAGCAGAACTCTGGTCTTCAACTTTTGGTATTTCACTAGAAATCCCCATACCCATTCCTGGGTTAGTTCCATAGGTTATCATTGGACTAATGTCAGATCCATTAAATGTCACTTCTTTATCAAAAACAGCATTTGGATCTGTTTTTAAAGTTTTCCAATAATTCATGGCTTTATTCCATTTTTCTGCTTTTGGAGTAAATTCTCTTTCTTTGATATATTCAAAGGTTTTTTCATCTGGTGCAATCATTCCTCCTCTAGCTCCCATTTCAATACTCAAATTGCAAACAGTCATTCTTCCTTCCATAGACATATTTGAGAATAGTTCACCAGAATACTCAACAAAATACCCTGTAGCACCTGCTGTACTTAATTTTGAAATAATGTATAAAGCAACATCTTTTGGTGTAACTCCTTTTTCTAAAGATCCGTTAATAGTAATCCTCATTTTTTTGGGCTTTGGTTGAATTACACACTGTGTTGATAAAACCATTTCAACTTCTGAAGTTCCGATTCCAAAAGCAATCGCACCAAACGCACCATGGGTCGAAGTGTGTGAATCTCCACAAACAATTGTAGCTCCAGGGAGAGTGATTCCGTATTCGGGACCTACTACATGGACTATACCATTTTTTTCATGACCTAACCCCCAATAAGAAATTCCATGCTCTTTAGAGTTTTGTTCTAAAACTTTTAATTGNTTNGCTGAAAGTTTATCAGAAACTGGAAGATGCTGATTAATAGTAGGAGTATTGTGATCAGCTGTAGCAAAGGTTCGTTCAGGGNATAAGACTTTTATCCCTCTATTTTTTAAGCCTAAAAAAGCAACAGGACTTGTTACTTCGTGAACCATATGTCTATCTATAAATAAAACATCTGGACCATTAGAAATTCTACTCACTAAATGTGAATCCCAGACTTTATCAAATAAAGTATTACTCATAATTTTTTAAATTTTTTATAATATTTTACTAATAATTTTTGGTATGTCTTTGTCTAGTACACTTTTATTATTATCAGCAAATTTTAAAAATTCAGGGTATACTAAATCTAACTCATTCTTTGATAAATCAAAACCAACTAATTTTGCTCTATAAGCTAAAGCAGATCTTCCACTTCTGGCAGTTAGAATTATTGATGATTTATTCACACCAACGTCAAATGGGTCAATAATTTCATAAGTTTCTCTATTTTTGATAACACCGTCCTGATGAATTCCTGAACTATGCGCAAAAGCATTTGCTCCAACAATTGCCTTATTNGGTTGTACATACATTCCCATACTTTCAGAAACTAAATTACTTGTTTCATATAAAAGTTTAGTATTAATATTTGTATCTAAATTTAGTTTTGAATGCTGCTTCATAATCATTACNACTTCCTCTAAAGATGTATTTCCTGCTCTTTCACCAATACCATTTATTGTACATTCAATTTGTCTAGCTCCATTAACAATGGCAGAAATTGAATTTGCAGTAGCTAAACCTAGGTCATTATGACAATGACATGAAACAGTAGCTTTGTGTATGTTTTTAACATTTTCAAAAAGATATTTTATTTTTTCTCCATATTCCTCAGGGAGACAATATCCAGTTGTGTCAGGAATATTTAAAACTGTTGCTCCTGCCTCAATCATTTTTTCACAAACCTTTGCTAAAAATTCATTATCAGTTCTTCCAGCATCTTCGGCATAAAACTCTACATCCTCAACAAATGATTTAGCGTATTTAACAGCATTAAANCCAGTTTCTATTATTTTATCTCTTGANGAATTAAACTTATATTTAATNTGTGAGTCTGANGTTCCAATACCAGTATGGATTCTTGGATATTTTGCTTTTTGTAATGATTCAGCTGCAATTTTAATATCGTTTTTAACCGCTCTAGATAAAGCACAAACTGAAGTATTTTTAATTATTTTTGAAATTTCAACTACAGAGCTAAAATCACCAGGACTTGAAACAGGGAAGCCAGCTTCAATAATATCAACTCCTAAATTTTCTAGCTTTTCAGCTATTATTACCTTCTGAGTTGTATTTAGCTTACATCCTGGAACTTGCTCACCATCTCTTAGAGTGGTATCAAATATTTTTACAGTTTTATTATCTAATGAATTAGCCATTTTTTATAGAAAAGGTGTTATAAGTAAAAGTACTAAAATAGAATATAACAATAGTGGTATATCATAAAATATAATCAGTTGAAATAAAGTTTGATTTTTTTGTGTTTAATAAATCTTTTATAATTTTTTTGTTTGCAGAATTATCTTTAGAGGCTACAAAAGTTCTGATCGAAAAAGATCTTAAAGCATCATGAACACTCAGCGTACTAAAAGCTGAATCTTTTCTCCCTGTAAATGGATAATTGTCAGGACCTCTTTGACAAGAACTATTTAAGTTAACCCTACAAACCAGATTAACTAAAGTGTCTATGAGTGGGCCAAGCTTATCAGTTTCTGTGCCAAATACACTTGCTTGTTGTCCATAATTGGATTCAGCCATTTCATCTAAAGGCTTATTAATATCGTTAAATGTTAAAATTGGAACAACCGGACCAAACTGTTCTTCTTTATAAACATCCATTTCTTTGGTAACAGGGTATAATACAGCTGGAAAAACGTAATTCTCAGATGTTATACCTCCTTTTTTATTTAAAACTTTAGCCCCTTTTAGTTTTGCATCAGATATTAAATCATTAATATATTTTGGTTTATTTGGCTCTGGCAAAGGAGTTAATTGAGCATTTTCATCCCAAGGGTTACCAAAATTTAATTGATCTACTTTATCACTAAACATCTTATTAAATTGATCAACGATATCTTCATGAACATATATTACTTTAAGAGCAGTACATCTTTGACCATTAAAAGATAATGCGCCTGCTACACATTCATTAACTGCAAGCTCTAAATCACAATCTGGCATAACTATAGCAGGATTTTTTGCTTCTAATCCTAGAACTAGTCTTAATCTATTCTTCTTTGGGTGACATTCTTGCAAAGCATTTGCAGATGAACTGTGACCAATTAAAGCCAAAACGTTAACTTTTCCAGACTCCATTATTGGAGTAGCTAAAACTCTTCCTCGTCCATAAAGAATATTTACAACTCCTTTGGGAAAACATTTTTGAAAAGCTTCCATTAGTGGTGATATCAATAANACCCCATGTTTAGCAGGCTTAAAAATTGCTGTATTACCCATAATTAAAGCTGGTATTAGTAAACAAAAAGTTTCATTCAACGGGTAATTATATGGACCTAAGCATAACACCACACCAAGAGGACCTCTTCTAATATGAGCATAAATACCGCTATTTTTTTCAAACTTTGCAGAATCTCTGTCAATGCTTTTATAAGCATCAATAGTATCAAAAATATAATCAACAGTTCTATCAAATTCTTTTTCTGAATCGGCTAAGTTTTTGCCAATTTCCCACATCAATAACTTAACTATCTCATCTCTTTTGGTTTTCATTTCATTTGCAAACCTTCGCATATGCTTTATTCTATCACGAACTTTCATTGTTGGCCAATCTCCTCTACCATTATCAAATGCATTACAAGCAGAGTCTAAAGCCTCCATTGCCTGATCTTTACCTAAACTTGGAATTTTACCAAGAAGAGTTGGGGAGTATTCTTTTGTGGATGAAATTGTAGAATAAACATTTGAGAATTCACCATTCCATTTAACCAATTTTCCAGAAACAAGGAAATTCTCTTGATTTACAAGTGTTTTAATTTTATAATTATCTGGAATTTCTTTGTGTGATAAGTTCATGTATTTATTGTTAATCGGTTAGTAAGTTTTAATATATTAAATAATTTTTTTCATTTCTTTCATAGAGTTTCTTAAAGTCTTACCTATTTTTTCAATCGGATGAGAACTAATAATAGAATTGATGTCAATTAAATCACTATCGGCAAAATCGTTAGTGGTGTCATCATATGCATTACCAATTGTATTACTAGGTAAATCATTAACAAAATCTTTTAAAAGAGGCTTGCAAGCATGATCAAACAAATAACAACCATACTCCGCAGTATCTGAGATAATTCTATTCATCTCAAATAATTTTTTTCTTGCAACTGTGTTAGCTATAAGAGGTAATTCATGTAAAGATTCATAATAAGCAGAAGAATCGATTATTCCAGAATCAACCATTGTTTCAAAAGCTAGCTCAACACCTGATCTTACAAATGCGATCATTGCAATTCCGTGATCAAAATACTGCTGTTCATCAATTTTTTCAGTTGATGAATTAGTTTTCTCGAATAAGGTTTCACCAGTCTCCGCTCGCCACTTTAATAAGTTTTTATCATTATTTTGCCAATCTAACATCATTGTCTTAGAAAACTCACCAGACATAATGTCGTCCATATGTTTTTTAAATAAAGGTCGCATTAGAACTTTTAAATCTTCAGAAATTTTAAATGCTTTTAATTTTGAATTATCAGAAAGTCTGTCCATCATTTTTGTAATACCTCCGTGTTTAAGTTCTTCAGTAATTACTTCCCAGCCATTTTGAATCAATTTTGCAGCATATGTTTTTTCAACTCCTTGGTTAATCATTTTATCAAACAATAAAATTGAAGCAGTTTGCAAGACTCCACATAATATGGTTTGTTCTCCCATCAAATCACTTTTCACTTCTGCAACAAATGAAGATTCTAAAACCCCTGCTTTGTGACCGCCTGTTGCCACAGCATAAGCTTTAGCTTGACTTAAACCTTTATTTTCAGAATCATTTTCAGGATGAACTGCAATTAAGGTAGGAACTCCGAAACCTCTTTTATATTCTTCTCTTACTTCTGTTCCTGGACATTTTGGAGCCACCATTATAACCGTAATATCCTTTCTTATTTCCATTCCCTCTTCAACAATATTAAAGCCATGTGAATATGACAATGTAGAACCTTTTTTCATCAAGTGCATAATTGATTTTACAACATTAGTGTGCTGTTTATCTGGAGTAAGATTTAAAACTAAATCAGCATCNGGAATCAATTCTTCATATGTTNCAACNTTAAAGCCATTCTCAGTTGCATTTAAAAAAGATTGTCTTTTTTCTTCAATAGACACCTTTCTCAAAGAGTATGAAATATCTAAACCAGAATCTCTCATATTTAAACCTTGATTTAAGCCTTGAGCTCCACAACCAATTATAACAATTTTTTTATTTAGTAAAACAGATACTCCACCATCAAATTCATTAGAATTCATAAATCTACATTTAGAAAGCTGGTCCATTTTTTGATTTATCGAAAGGGTATTAAAATAATTTTTCATTATATTTTTTTATTAGTTTTTAAAATCAGACAATATTTCTGAAATATTCATTGGTTTTTTTGTGATAGCAACAGCTCCAGATCTAACAAATTGTAGAATTCCGTATTCATTCAATTTGTTATATAAACCATCAATCTCTTTTCTTCTACCAGATTTTTCTAAAACAAAAAACTCTTTGTTTACAGTTACTATTCTGGCATTACTGTCTTTAATAATGTTTTGTATTTGTCTATCATCAAATAATAAACTTGATTTTATTTTAAACAAGCAAGATTCTTGATAAACGGTATCATCTTCATTATGGTAGTAAGCTTTAATTACTTCAATTTGTTTATCAATCTGGCCTATTATCTTTTTTATTTGAATTTCAGTCACATTTACAATTATCGTAAACCTATATACACCTTTAATTTCTGAGACTGAAGAGTTTAAACTTTCAATATTAATATGTCTTCTTTGAAATATTGCAGAAATTCTGTTTAATAATCCAATATTATTCTCAGTATAAATTGAGACTGTAAATGTTTTAATTTCTTTTTCCATACTTATTTTAATCTTATGTCTGAAACCGCTGCCCCACTTGGAATCATTGGAAACACATTATCTTCTTTTTCAATAACTACTTCTAAGAAAAACGATTCTTTAGATCTTATCATTTCTTCAACCGCAGAAGCAAGTTCATCTCTTTTTGACACCTTTTTACTTTTAATGTAATAAGCCCTGGCGATTGCAGTAAAGTCTGGATTAACAAGTTCAGTAGAAGCATACCTCTTTTCAAAGAATAATTGCTGCCATTGCCTTACCATGCCTAAAAAACTATTATTTAATACCACAATCTTAACCGGAACTTTAGATTGAAATATCGTGCCTAACTCCTGAATTGTCATCTGATATCCTCCGTCGCCTATCACTGCTACAACTTCTCTTTCAGGGCATGCCATTTTAGCTCCTATAGCAGCCGGAAGNGCAAAACCCATAGTNCCTAAGCCGCCTGAGGTTATATTACTTCTTGATTTATTAAACTTTGCATAACGACAAGCTATCATTTGGTGTTGACCAACATCAGTGACAACTGCAGCATTTCCCTTGGCATAGTTGTTAATTTCTTTAATAACTTCACCCATAGTTAAACCATCTTTGGTTGGGAATAAATCATCCTTTATCACTGAATCATACTCAATTTTGTATAATTCTTTAAAATTATTTAACCATTTATNATGTTTTCTTGATTTCAATAAGGGTAAGATCTTTGTTAAACTTTCTTTGGCATCTCCATGNACTGGGACATCTGCTTTAACNTTCTTATTTATTTCAGCTTGGTCTATTTCAAAATGAATTACTTTGGCTTGCTTTGCGTATTTATCTAAATTTCCTGTAACTCTNTCATCAAACCTCATCCCTATTGCAATCAANAGATCACATTCATTGGTNAGCATGTTTGGTGCATAATTTCCATGCATTCCAACCATNCCAACGTTTAAAGGGTGTGAAGTAGGTATAGCCGAAACCCCCATTATAGTCCATGCAGCTGGAATACCAGTTTTTTCAACAAAAGCCTGAAATTCTTTTTCTGCTTCTGAAAGAATAACTCCTTGACCCCAAACAATTAAAGGTTTTGAAGCATTGTTAATTAAATCAGCAGCAAGATTTAAGCTTGTNGTTTCTAGTTTGGGAACTGGCTTATAACTTCTTATACCCGTAACTTTTGAATAATTAAAATCAAACATCTCAAATTGAGCATCTTTAGTAATATCTATTAAAACTGGACCAGGCCTACCGCTTTTAGCTATATAAAATGCTTTTGCCAATACCTTAGGAATGTCTGATGCTTTTGTAACTTGATGATTCCATTTTGTAACTGGTGTAGAAATTCCTACAATATCTGTTTCTTGAAAAGCATCACTTCCCAATAAATGTGAAGCAACTTGTCCAGTTATACAAACCATAGGAGTTGAATCAATTTGCGCATCAGCCAGACCAGTTACTAAATTTGTAGCTCCTGGTCCTGAAGTTGCAATTGCAACACCAACTTTCCTGAAATTCTTGCGAAACCTTGAGCAGAATGAGTAGCTCCTTGTTCATGTCTTGTTAAAACGTGGTGAATTTTATCTTCGTATTTATGAAGCTCATCATAAACTGGCATTATAGCACCACCAGGATAACCATAAATAATTTCTACTCCTTCAGCTATTAAACATTTAACAACCGCTTCACTACCACTAATTTTATTTTTTGTACTCATTTTTAAAATTCATCTGTAACACAGCCTTTCGAAGCTGATGAAACAGTTTTTGCATATTTATATAATGAACCGAAACCTACTTTCAATTTTGGTTCAACCCATTTATTTTTTCTTTTTATTAACTCATTCTCTTCAACATCAAGAATTATAGTGTTTTTTATTGCGTCAATGATAATGGTATCACCATTTTCAATTAAAGCAATATTACCTCCATTTTGGGCTTCTGGTGTTATATGCCCAACGACAAAACCATGAGTTCCTCCAGAAAATCGACCATCAGTGATTAAAGCAACATCTTTTCCCAAACCAGCTCCCATAATTGCTGCTGTAGGTTTTAACATTTCAGGCATTCCTGGACCACCTTTAGGTCCTTCATATCTAATAACAACAACATCTCCTTTATTTACTTTTCCTTCACCAATACCCTTGTTTGCAGCGAATTCAGAATCAAAAACAATTGCTGAACCCTTAAAAACTAAACCTTCTTTACCAGTAATTTTAGCTACTGAACCTTCCTCTGCAATATTTCCATATAGTATTCTAATATGACCTGAACTTTTAATTGGGTTTTCTATTGTTTTAATAATATCCTGATCCATTTTAAGATCACCGACTTCTTTTAAATTCTCTTCTAACGTTTTGCCTGTAACGGTAAGACAGTCACCGTGAATTAATCCTTTTTTAAGAAGATATTTCAAAACCGCAGGAGTTCCTCCAATGTCATGTACATCTTCCATTAAATATTTTCCACTTGGTTTTAAATCTGCTATAAATGGAGTGCTATCACTGATTTTTTGAAAATCATCTAATGTGAAATCTATTTTTGCAGCTCTTGCTATAGCTAAAAAGTGCAATACAGCATTGGTAGATCCACCAAGAGCAACTACAAGTGTAATAGCATTTTCTAAAGATTTTCGAGTAATAATATCTAATGGCTTCAAATCATTGATTAGTAGATTTTTAATTGCTTTGCCACAATTTTCAGATTCAATTTCTTTAAGTTTACTGTTAGCCGGATTTGACGAATTGAAGGGCAAAGACATTCCTAAAGCTTCAATGGCAGAGGCCATTGTATTTGCGGTATACATTCCTCCACATGCTCCAGCGCCAGGACAAGCTTTTTTGATTATAGATTTATATTCCTGATTATCCATTTGCCCAGAAACCTTACTTCCCCATGCTTCAAAAGCAGAAACTACATCTAATTTTTTACCATTGTGACAGCCAGAATCAATTGTCCCTCCGTAAAGTAATATTGATGGTCTATTTAATCTAATCATAGCCATTAATGCGCCTGGCATG
>JGI26273J51734_10000635_pt1 | contig 18809 bp, 14 predicted proteins | sample SaaInlV_125m_DNA_FD_51734 | JGI IMG/M metagenome (IMG submission 51734) | reverse complement strand
AAAAGAAATTAACCTAAATAAAGAAGTGATACTTTCATTAATTAGATATTACACAAGAGAAGCTGGTGTCAGAGGACTTGAAAGACAAATAGCAAAAATAATGAGAAAAGTAGTTAAAGAAAGACTCATAACAAAAAAGAATGTAAATAAATCAACAAACATTACTAATAAAAATCTTGAGAAGTTCTCTGGAGTAAGAAAGTTTAAATATGGTATTGCTGAGAAAGAAAATGCTGTTGGTCAAGTGACTGGTTTGGCTTGGACAGAAGTAGGTGGTGAGCTTTTAACAATCGAAGCCTCTCATATATATGGTAAAGGAAGAATTATCAAAACTGGATCCTTAGGCGATGTTATGCAAGAATCCATTCAAGCTGCTTTGACTGTTGTTAGATCTAGAGCTACCTCTCTTGGNATAAAACCGGATTTCTATGAAAAACATGATGTGCATATTCATGTTCCAGAGGGAGCCACTCCAAAAGATGGTCCTAGTGCTGGCGGAGCTATGGCTATTTCATTAATTTCTATTTTTACTGGAATTCCTGTTAGGTCTGATACTGCTATGACTGGTGAAATAACATTAAGAGGTCAGATATTAAAAATTGGTGGCCTCAAAGAAAAGCTTCTTGCTGCAAAAAGAGGTGGCATAAAGAATGTAATCATTCCAAAAGAAAATGAAGCAGACTTGCAAGAGATTCCTGAACAAATTCTTAAATCATTAAATATTATTCCGGTAGAGTGGATAGATGAAGTTATTTCTCATGCCCTTGTTAGCGAGCCAACTCCGCTTAATAAATCTTCGTCAAATATAAAAAATAAAACATCAAGATCTAGAAAGGCAAAAACAGAAAATAAGCAAACCCATTAAAACCCTCTATTTACTTGACTTTTAGGCATAAAAAGCTTTTGATATAGGGGTATTTATATAAATAAATTTATAAAGAGGAGTATTTAATATGAATAAATCAGATTTGATTGATGCAGTTGCAGGTGACGCGGATATTTCTAAAGCTTCAGCAGGCAGAGCTGTTGATGCAGTTTTAGGAGGTATCGGTGATGCTTTAGGTAATGGTGATTCAGTATCACTAGTAGGTTTTGGAACATTTTCAGTAAGACATAGAGCTGCTAGAGAGGGTAGAAATCCTCAAACTGGCGCATCAATGCATATTGCTGCTTCTAAAGTTCCTGGTTTTAAAGCTGGAAAAGGCCTTAAAGATAAGGTTAAAAACAGTTAATTTTTAATAACTATAAAAAAGGGTGCTCTAGCACCCTTTTTTTATCTATAATGTTTGCACTATGATGGAATCACTAAGAAATTTTTTAACAGGACCAAGATTATTTATTGTAATAGCTGCTTGCGCTTTACCATTTGTTTTTCTAGGAACTTCCTCTCTTGCAAATCCTATTGGAGCATCCCTTGGCTCAATTAATGGTGAAGATGTTTCTCAAGGTGATTTTCAAGTAGCAACTAATTTTGCAATACAAAAATATCAAAATATATATGGAGATGATTTTGATTTCGCTTCATTGGATGATGAAATTCAAATGGAACTGATCAAACAAGAGTTAATAATACAAAAATCTCTGCTAGCTGAAGCAAGGTCTTTAGGACTTGTTAATAATGTAACTCAGAGAGAGGCAAAAAAAAGCATAATTTCGAATCCTTTATTTTGGATTGATGGCAGATTTGATGAAAACACTTTTGAAGCCCAAGCTAATGCAAATGGTTTCACTAAAGATGAATACATAGATCAGATATCCTTACTCCTGGCTTCTGATATATACAGAACAGCTATAAACCCATATGGATTCTCTTCAGATGAGGAGGCTAGTGATTTGGCATTGATATTGGAACAATCAGTTGATATAAATTTTATAAAAATAGATTCTTCCAAATTAGAACAAGGAATTACAAATACAAATGTAGAGCTGATAGATTACTACAATGATAATGAAATAGCTTTTTACTCTGATGAGGCTAGAACATTCAAATATTTTGTTCTCAAATCAGACGATTATATAGAACAAGTCAATATACCTGATGGATATTTAGAATCTGCGTATGAAAATTATGTTTTAAACAATCAAAACAATAATGAAATCAGGCTTTCCCATATTATGATAGAAAAATCTAATCATGATTCCCTGGAGATGGCTTATAAATTAATTGAAGATATTAAAAATCAGCTAATTGATGGAAAAGATTTCTCTTCATTAGCAAGTCAATATAGTGATGATGTGGTCAATAAGGATCTGGGTGGTGATTTAGAGTATTTTGATAGCGAAATATTTCCGCCCGAATTTTCAGATGCTATCGATGGTCTAGGTCTTAATGAGATTAGTGATATTGTTGAATTAAATGATACTTTTCATATTTTAAAAATTACTGAATATAACGAGTATAAGCTTGCAACCTTTGAAGATATGAAAGATATTTTTTCAAAAGAGCTTTTAGAAACAGAGTCTCTTGCATTGATGAAAGACGACTATGAATCTATAGACTCAATGACACTTACTAATATCTCTTTTGAAGAAGTGGCTGAATCATTAGCTATAGATAAAATTATTACAGAATCTAATACAATTAACGATTTTAATAATATTCAATTTAATCAAAATATAAAAGATTATATATTTTCTCAAGACACAGAAATTGGATCTGTTGCAAGTTTTGATATCAATGAATCAGTTTTTGTTGTCTCTTTATTAGGAATAACTCCATCCACTTTAAAGAAGTTTGATGATGTAAAAAAAGAGGTTGCTACTTTATTATCAAAAAGCAAAACCACTTCAAAGAAACTTCTATTAGTTGATGAAATTATAGATGCAAAACAGACTGATGATGGACTATCTTTCATCTCTGCTTATGACTTTATCTCAACTGATACATTTATAGGAGTTAAAAGAGGTTCTTCATTGTTACCGCAAGAAGTTATATCTGAAGCTTTTAAAGTTAATCCTGGAATTTCTTTAACAACATTTGCTAATAATGGAGATGCTTATATTATTGATGTTGCTTCTAAAAATAAACCAACAAATCAAGAAATTAATAACATTATTGAGCAGTACAAGAAATTTTCTGAAGATAGGTATGTAAATCTTCTTACTGAACTAATAAGTAACGATATCTTTAACACATCTCAAGTGAATTTAAATAATCTGGTTTTTTAATATGAAATATTTAGTCCTAATTTTATCTTTTTTTTTAATTAGCTGTTCTTCAAGTAAATCTCCTGTTGATTTGGCAGTTGAATCAAAAGTTTTTCATTATGGAAATGGTACTGAGCCTCAAGGTCTTGATCCTCATATTGTTACTGGGGTACCTGAACATCATTTATTATTAGCATTATGTGAAGGTTTGACTAGTTCAAATCCAAGAGGTGGAGAGAGTTTACCAGGATCAGCCTCTTCATGGACAGTAAGTGAAGATGGCAAGACATATACTTTTTATCTTCAAGAAAATGGGAAATGGTCAAACGGCGATCCGGTTACAGCCAATGATTTTGTATGGTCTTGGGAAAGAATTTTAACAGCCAGTCTAGGCTCTCAATATCCTGATATGCTTTACTCTGTAGTAAATGCAGAAGAGTTTCATACTGGTTTAATCAGTGATTTTTCTATGGTTGGGGTAAGGGCTATCAATGAAGATGTATTACAAGTAACATTAAAAGAGCCTACTCCATTTTTTCTTGGGCTTTTAAGTCATTACAGCACATGGCCAGTCCATAAACCTACTGTTTTAGAACATGGATCTATCGATGATAGAAATGGACAATGGACAAGACCTGGAAATTTTGTTTGTAATGGACCTTTTAACTTAAAATCATGGGAGCTTAATAAGAAGATTGTCGTTGAAAAGAATCCATTATATTGGGATGCAAATATTGTCGAGTTAAATGAGATACATTTCTACCCTATCTCAAATGAAATGACTGAAGAGCGAATGTTTCGCGCAGGACAACTTCATGTAACTAATACCTTTCCTTCAAACAAATGCGAGCCTGATATTCAAGAAAAAAATCCAAATTTACAAATTCACCCATATATGGGAACTTATTTTTACAGGTTTAATACAAAAAATGAAGCACTAAAAGATGTCAGGGTTAGAAAAGCTCTAGCTTATTCTATAGATAGAAAAAAAATTGTTGAATCTGTAACACGATGCGGTCAAATTCCAGCATACTCATTTACTCCTCCAGGCTCCAATGGATTTTTTCCTGATACTAAAATACCTTTTGATGTTGAATTAGCTAAAAGCCTGCTTAAAGATGCTGGTTATGAATCAGGTGAGAGTTTTCCGGTCCTTGAGATATTATTTAATACAAGCGAAGGGCACAGGAAAGTTGCTTTAGCCATTCAGCAAATGTGGCAACAAAATCTTGGTATAAATGTTGAATTAGTAAATCAGGATTGGAAAGTTTACCTTAGCCGAGAAATGATTGGAGATTTTCAAGTTTCGAGAGCTGGATGGATTGGAGATTACGAGGATCCAAATACTTTTTTAGATACCTTAAGGCCTAACAGAGGTAATAATAAAACTGGCTGGGATAATTATGAGTTTGATAATTTATTAATTAAAGCTAATGCGACACTAGATACTGAAGAGAGATATAAGATATTAATGGAAGCTGAAAGATTATTAATTGATGAAATGCCTATTGCTCCTATATATACATATGTCAGAGTTTATCAACTCCATGAAGATGTAAAGGGTTGGTACCCAAATATTTTAAGTCATCATCATCCTAAATATCTTAGAATTGAAAACGATTAGTATAAATGCTTAGCATTTTTTTTAAACGCCTCTTACTAGCTATACCAGTTTTAATAGTTGTCGCAAGTATTACATTTTTTCTTGTAAGGCTGGCTCCGGGCGGGCCTTTTGATGCTGAAAAGGCTGTCTCAGAACAGGTTATGAAGAATCTTAATGAAGTTTATAACTTGAATGCCCCATTATCTGAACAATATTTTGATTACATGTCTGGTGTTTTGGTTGGTGATTTTGGTCCATCATTTAGATTTCCTGGTCGTTCAGTTACTGAATTAATTATGACAGGCTTGCCTGTTACATTTGAGCTAGCAATTTATTCGATGTTAATTGCTTTATTTATTGGCGTATTATCTGGAGTTACAGCTGCTCTTAAAAGAAATACTTTTTTAGATTATATTCCAATGTCTATAGCAATGATTGGAATATGTGTACCGACTTTCTTGCTGGGCCCTTTACTGGTCTTAATTTTTGGTATCAATCTTGAACTGCTACCTGTTTCTGGTTGGGATCAATTGCCTGGAGATAAAATATTACCATCCATTACTCTTGGTTTTGCTTATGCTGCATATATTGCAAGGCTTAGTAGGGGTGGCATGCTTGAAATTCTTAATCAAGATTTTATTAGGACTGCTAGGGCTAAAGGACTTTCTGAAACAAGGGTTGTTACAAAACATGCCATGCAGGGAGGTTTGATTCCAGTTGTTTCTTTTTTAGGCCCAGCTGTAGCTGGACTTTTAGCAGGTTCATTTGTTGTTGAAACAATTTTTCAAATTCCTGGATTGGGTAGATTTTATGTAGAGGCAGCATTTAATAGAGACTATACGATGATCTTAGGTACTACAATTTTCTTTTCTTTTATGATTGTAGTCTTTAATTTATTATCAGACATACTAGCCTTATGGCTTAATCCAAGGTCGAGGGATGTTTAATGTCTAACTCATCTTCATTATGGTCAGATGCACTTTCAAGACTATTAAAAAACAAAGCTGCTGTTGCTGGTGCGCTTATATTAGTCATTTTAATTACCTTAGCTTTGCTAGCTCCATGGATTGCTCCATACCCTTATGCATACCAAGACCTTGATTTGGGCGCCTCAGCACCATCTTCAGCACACTTGCTAGGAACAGATGTCTTAGGAAGAGATTTATTTTCTAGAATTTTGTATGGGGCTAGAATTTCACTCTTAGTTGGTTTTATTGCAACAACTGTAGCTTTAATTATCGGTGTTTCATGGGGTATTATTGCTGGTTATTTTGGTGGAAAAATTGACTCAGTTATGATGAGAATTGTTGATGTTTTATATGGCTTGCCATTTATCATTTTTATAATTCTTTTGATGGTAATTTTTGGAAGAAATCTTTGGCTTTTATTTCTTGCAATAGGCGCTATCGAATGGCTGACAATGGCAAGAATTGTCAGGGCCCAGGTTTTAACATTAAAAAATCAGGAGTTTGTATTAGCAGCTCAAGCTATGGGTGTGAGTAATTTTTCAATGTTTAGAAGGCATTTATTACCTAACATACTTGGACCAATTGCCGTTTATGCAACTTTAACAATTCCTCAGGTCATGCTTCTTGAGAGTTTTTTAAGTTTTTTAGGTCTTGGAATTCAGCCTCCAATGAGTAGTTGGGGAACTCTAATTAAAGATGGTGTTGAATCAATGGAGGAGTATAGCTGGCTTCTGATTTATCCAGGATTAACATTTACCATTACGTTATTTGCATTAAATTTTTTTGGTGATGGCTTGAGAGATGCTTTGGATCCAAAAACATCTGACTAATACATTTAAAAAGCTCTTATAGCTACTTTTATAATTTGACCTGGCATCAATTGGTTAGATCTAATCTCATTAAGCTCTTTAATACTGTCAACGGTAACGTCGAACAATTCAGATATTTTATAAAAATTATCACCTTGCTTAACTGAATATAAGATTGTTCTTTTCTTAGAATCAATATTGCGATGAATATTTTTATTACCAATTGTTAATTGTTGACCGAGCCTAAGAAAAGAGTTTTGATCAAGTTCATTGATTTTTATTAGCTCAGTTAATTCAATGTTATATTTTTTTGAAATATCCCAAAGGGTGTCTCCCTCAGAAACTATATGCATTTCATAGGGAATAAAATTATTAGAGTTTGAGCTGCTTAAAGGAATTAAAAGAGTATCATTAATGGATAAAAGATCTTTTTCTAAGTAATTTATTTTTTTTATTATTCTAACTTCTGTATCGTATTTTCTAGCCAAATTCCAAAGATTATCGCCATATACAACCTTGTGTGACATCCAGTTTATTTGATTCACATTTTCAAATGGGCTTTCTGGTATATCTAAAAGATAAGTTTTTTCAATTGGAACATAAAAAATACTTTTATCTCTTGGTGCTGATGCCCATTTGGTATACCCAGCATTTAGTTTATAGATAAGTTCAGGTTTAATTTCCAAATACTCGCTGAGAGATAAAATTTCAACCTGGCCAGGTATTTCTATTTTTTTTACAACAGACTCAACAGGGATATTTGGAAGTGATACTCCATATCTATCTGAATTAAATATTATTTCTCTAATTGCAATATATTTTGGGATATAGTTTGAAACTTGTTCATTCAAACTCAATGACCAAAAGTCTGTTTTTAAACCCTTCCTTTTATTTTTATTAATTTGCCTATCAAGATAGGTTGGACCAGCATTATATGCAGCTAAAGCAAGATATATGTCATTATCAAATCTCTCAAACAGGTATTTAAAATATCCTATTGCAGCATGTGTTGATCGAAATGGATCATGACGATCTTCATTCCACCATGATTTTTCTAAATTATAAAGTCTTCCTGTTTTTGGCATAAATTGCCATAAGCCCACAGCTCCTGAAGGTGAGATTGAGAAAGGATCGTAATCGCTTTCTATAAAAGGAATTAAAGCCAGCTCTACAGGTAGGTTTGCTGCCTCAAGCTCTTGAATAACATAATATATAAAATAATAGGACTTATTAAAATAATCATTAAGAGTATTTTTGTTCTTAACATAATTTGAAATAAAAAATAAAGTTTTTTCATCCAAAACAATATTTTGATCATAATTATTATAAATAATCATGTATTCCCAAACATTTTTAGCAACTGGCTCTACTTCTTCAATCACAAGAAAATTTTCAGCAACGCATATGTCACTTGAAGAACCATACTCGCATTGAATATCAACATTACTTATTGGAGCTTGATTATATTGGCAGCTAGAAAGAGCAAATAAAAACAGTAAAGAAAATATTAGAAGTTGTCTTTCCATAATCTTAGTGCTTTAAAAATTTCCTTAGTTTCTTTTAGTGTATTAAATTTGGTAGAAATATTTTCTTGAACTTCTTTACTATCACATCTTAAAAAAGGATTTGTTTTAAGTTCTGTAGATAATAATGAAGGCAGTGAGGGAATTCCTTTTTCTCTTAATTTTATAACTTCATTATATCTTGAAAGTATATTTTGGTTAAATGGTTCAGCTTCTTTTGCAAATTCTAGATTAGATAGGGTATATTCATGACCACAGTAAATCTTGGTATTATTTGGAAGATTTTTTAACTTAAGTAATGATTCATGCATTTGTTCAAATGTACCTTCAAAGACTCTTCCACATCCTGCAGCAAATAATGTATCTCCACAAAAGAGAATTGGATTTCCATTATTTTTAGAATAATAAGCTATATGATCAAGGGTGTGTCCAGGTATTTCAATTATTTGAAACTCGATACCAATAATATTTATTTTATCTCCATCCCTGAGTCTTTTGCTGATAGTCTCAATATTATTATTTGGACCAAAAACATCAACAGGATAATAAGAGGTTATTTCATCAACTCCACCAGTATGGTCAAGGTGGTGGTGGGTAATAAATATAGCCTTTAAATCTAGTTGATTTTTATCTATATGATTAATAACATTTGAGCTTTCTCCAGGATCAATTACTATTGACCCTTCATTAGTTGTCACTAACCAAATATAATTATCTGTAAATGCTTCAATTGACTCAATGTTAACCATAAGGGAATTCTAAGTTAAATTTATGAAAACAGTAAATATTTATACCGATGGTGCCTGCAGAGGCAATCCTGGTCCAGGAGGCTGGGGTGTTCTTATTGAGCATGGAGAGATTAAAAAAGAACTTTATGGTGGAATGAAGGAAACTACCAATAACCAAATGGAATTACAGGCAGCTATAGAAGGACTAAAGGCTCTTTCAGAACCTTGCATAGTGAACTTAACTACTGATTCAAAATACGTCATGCAAGGCATTACCTTATGGATTAGTAATTGGAAAAAAAATAATTGGAAGAACGCTGCAAAAAAAAATGTCAAAAATAAAGAGTTATGGGTTGAATTAGATAAATATCAAGATAAACATGATGTAAGATGGCATTGGGTAAAAGGACACTCAGGACATGCTAAAAATGAAATAGCGGACCAGCTAGCTAACAAAGGTATAGAAACTCTTTAATTATGGCCAAAAAATATATTATTTTAGATACTGAAACAACTGGACTAGAAGTTTTGCAGGGCCATAGAATTATAGAAATAGGCGCTGTCTTAATAAATGACAGAAAAAAGTCTAAAGAACATTTTCATACTTACCTAAATCCTTCACGATTGATAGACGAAGAGGCATCAAAAGTGCATGGCATTATGAATGAAGATCTTCTTAATAAGCCTGCATTTGATGAGATTGCAGAAGAGTTTTTAGAGTTTGTAGATGGATCAACATTGGTTATTCATAATGCCGCTTTTGACGTAGGCTTTTTAAATAATGAACTTAAATTAGCTTCTTCTAAATATCCTATGCTTCAGGATATATGTGAAATAGAAGATTCTTTGGCAATTGCAAAAGATAAATTTCCTGGACAAAGAAATTCTTTGGATGCACTTGCTAATCGTTTTGAAATTTCAAACTATGACAGAACTTTTCATGGAGCACTCCTCGATGCTAATATTCTTGCCGATGTTTATATGATGTTAACAGGTGGACAAAGTAAGTTTGAGTTTAGCGCTAATAGTATGAATTTAAATAACAAAAATAATGATTCTGGAAATAAAATATCTAAAGATGGTCTTAATTTAAAATTAATCAAAGCCGATAAACAAGATTTAAAAGAGCATGAAATAAGACTTCTTGATATTGAAGAAAGGAACTCTGTTAGAACATTGTGGAGAGAAATACATTGAAAAAAGTTGTAACAAGATTTGCACCAAGTCCAACAGGAACTCTTCATATTGGAGGCTTAAGAACTGCGTTATTTAATTATGTATATGCAAAGAAATATAAAGGTTTATTTTTAATTCGTATTGAGGACACCGATAAAGCAAGATCTACTAAAGAATTTGAAAAAAATATTTTAGAAAGTCTTAAATCAATTGGCCTTTCTCCTGATAAAGATCCAATTAATCAATCTTTAAGAGGAGATATATACAAAGCAGCCGCACAAAAAATTATTGATTTAGGTCAAGCATACTATTGTGATTGTTCAATTGAAAGATTAGATAAGATGCGTGCAGAGCAACAATTAAAAGGAAAAAAACCTCAATACGATGGCAAATGTAGAAATTTAAATCTTAAAAAATCCGATAATACTGTCTTAAGACTAAAAACACCTCTAGATGGCGAGGTTGTTGTAAAAGATTATGTTAGAGGAGATATAGTATTTAATAATTCTGAACTGGATGACTTAATAATTTTAAGAAGTGACGGCACTCCTACTTATCACTTATGTAATGTTGTAGATGACTACGAACAAGGGGTAACAACAGTCATCAGGGGAGAGGATCATATTAGTAACACGCCAAGACAAATCCATATTCAAAATTCCCTCGGTTACCCAAAGTTAGAATATGCTCACCTGCCATTAGTTCTTGGCACAGACAAAAAAAGATTATCAAAAAGGCATGCAGCAACAAGCTTAGTAGATTATAAAGCTGCAGGGTATCTAGATTCGGCAATACTTAATACATTAGCAAGACTGGGTTGGTCAAAAGGCGAAAATGAAATTTTTTATCTCAATGATTTAATCAAGCAATTTGAAATAACAGAGGTTCAAAAAGCTGGAGCTATTTTTGATATTACAAAGTTGGATTATTTAAATGCTCAACATATGTCAAATTTAGATTTAAATGACTTTATAAGCCATCTAAAACCTTTTCTTGAAAACAAAGGTATTAAAGTAGAAAATCACCCCAAGGCAGAATTGCTTATCAAATCCATGAGATCTTCTTCAAATACTTTTGAAGGAGTTGCCACTAACCTAACATGCTACTATCAAGAAATTTCAAGCTATAATCAAAAAGCTATTGAAAAATTTATTGGTAATTCAATTGAGATTTTAAATGATCTAAAAGTTAGGCTTATAAATTTGGAAACATGGACAGAATCATCACTTGACGAGGTTCTTTCAGAGTACAGAAGCGAAAAAGAACACGCAGTACCTTTTGTTAATCAACCTATCAGAATAGCTCTTACAGGATCAACAAATTCACCATCTCTTGGCATGACTATGTTTTTATTTGAAAAAGATGAAGTTATTAAAAGAATTAATTCTTTAATTGACTTTGTTCAATCAGATAGTTAAAAAAATTATTACATAGATTGCTTGCAAGATCTTTTTTTATTACTGCATGAACTTGATATTTAAATTCTGTATCAAGAATTTTTGAGATATTCACAAGATCCTTATTTGCTTTATTAATAGTATTATCATCAAGAATAGATATTCCAATTCCTTCTTCAATCATAGATAAGGCTGCAGAATATGAATCTGATTTAAAATAAAAATTCATATCCAATCCATTATTTATAAAATAATTCATAACATTTGAATCTGAATATAGAGATAATAGATTTGTTATTTCAATATATTGAAAATGTGATAAATCTTTTAAATAAATCTCTTTTTTTAAGTTATATTTTTTTGGAGAAACTAAAAAATGCTTACCTTCTTTAATAATTATATTTTTAGAATTTGAAACAGTCTTTGCATTAAAGCAAATAGTAATATCTATATCAGGCTTATATCTCTCTTCAATTAGATCAATACTATTTAGATTAATAAGATTAAATCTAGTGTCTGGATTAACTATATTATATTTTTTTATTATCTTAGGAACCAAAGTCTCAGCAAGAGTAGGGGTTGTTCCAATATTAATGAAATCCAACGATCTCGATTTATAAGTATTGGCAATATAGTTAAAGTTTTTTAGTTGATTGGTTACTATTGATGCTTGCTCAAATAGTTCTGAGGCTTCATATGTAGGTATTAATTTTTTACTCTTCCTTAGAAATAATTTAAACCCAAGATTTTTTTCAATAGAGCCTAGAGTTTTACTAATTGATGGTTGGGATATTTGAAGCTTATTTGCAGCAGCTGTCATAGATAAATGTTTATAGACTTCATAAAAAATTTCAATTTGTTTAGACGATATCATGTATAACTTGTGGTTATGTATATATTCATATATTAATACAAATTAAATAGACATGGAAACTTTATTGGTGTTATATTATTGTTGTTTACACAATATTTAGGGGATTAATTTCATGTATAAAAAACTATTCTTAGTATTTCCATTGGTTATATCAACTTATTCTTTTTCTCAGGATGCAGAATCAAAAGATTCAGATGTTGAAGAGGTAATAACAGTTGGATCTCAAATAAAGGGAGCTAAAATTACTGGCAACTTACCTGTTACTGTTTTTTCTATTGATGATATCGAAGCAACCGGTGCGTTAGACGGCGACGAGTTATTAGAAAATCTAGTTGAACAAGGTATGAATTATTTTAATGAACAAGAACAAACCTCTGGTGGTGTAAACGCATCTCGTGGAGACAGTGGTGCATTTAACATTAGAAGTATGGGTGTAGGTAATACTTTAACTCTTTTAAATGGAAGGAGAATGGTTATGAACGCCGGGTACCAAACTGAGTATATTGGCGGTGATTTTGTTCCAACGTTGACTGTAAATTCAAATCTAATACCAACCAACGGTCTCAGTAGACTAGAGATCCTAAAGGATGGCGCATCTGCTATTTATGGTGCTGATGCTGTTGCAGGTGTTGTAAATAATGTTATGGATACCGATTATGAAGGTTTGAGTATCTCATTAAGAGGAGCTGGTCATGAGCATTTTGATGCAACTGATAGAGATATAAGTATTAAGTATGGTTTTACAATGAATGAAGGTGCTACTAATATCGCAATGTTCTTAAATCATAGAGACAGAGGGAGAATTGAGGCCTGTGAAGATGAAAGATGGTGCTCATTAAATGCAGAAGAATTTATCCCTGATCATTTGTCTGAATTTATCGGAACAGGACTAGACAATGGTTACAATTATGGATGGTTTCAAATAGATCTTCCATCATCTTATAATAGTGATTATACCTGGGTGGATTCATCAGGAGAATCACAGCTTTTTCCAATTGATCATCCGTCTTGCTCAACTGCAGGAGCATTGGACTCTGGAATGGGTACCTGTCTTGTTGATGACAAACTTGGTGGAGATTTTGATTATGCTCCCGGCACTCTTAGAAACTATAGAGGAAAAATGAGTAGAGCAAATGCATTTGTATTTATAACTCATCAAATGGAAAACGGAATGGAAATGTTTGCAGAAGTTGGTAAATACTCTTCCAAGTCTAGAAAAAGTTCAACTCATGGTGGTTTTAGGGGTGGTATATTCAGTATACACAAAGATTATTATTGGTTTGATCAATTGCCAGCAGATGAAGACGGTGAAGTTTTTTCTGGAGCAACAACAAGAATTGATGGGTGGAGACCCTACAACAGAGGCAGGGATCTAACTATCACAAAAGATAGTTATAGATATCTACTTGGTTTTAGAGGTGTTACAGAATCAAATTGGGATTGGGAAAGCGCTGTTACCTATTCAAAGGCGGCGTCAAACGATATTTCAAACAGAATAGTTTATCAAAATCTTTATCAGCATCTTGCAGGTGATATAAGTAAAACTCCAGCAGCATTTAACATTTTTGATGTTAACTCCGAAACCAATAATGAAGACGGAATATACGTTGATGTAACAAGAGATGATACATCCACATTAGCAATGATAGATTTTAAAATGACAAATCCTGAACTTTACAATCTTCCAGCTGGTCCGGTTGGGATGCTTGTTGGTTTTGAATGGAGAAAAGAAGAATATGCTGATGATAGAAGTCCATATTTAGACGGTCAAATTTCTAACTCTGATTGTTGTGGCGTTTCAGCTAATAGTACTAACAACCACCCATTCACCTCAAATGCTATGGGCTCAAGTCCAACTTCTGATGTTTTTGGAAATAAAAATGTTAAATCTGCGTTTATGGAATTTTCTATACCTGTAACTGATAAAATAAATGCACAACTTGCAGTCAGACATGAATCATTTAGCGATTCAGACAATGCAACTGTTGGAAAATTTGCAATAAATTATGATGTTTTTGATTGGGCTACAATTAGGGCCTCAGCCTCTACATCTTTTAGACCACCTAATTTAGTTCAAGTTAATCAAGAAGAGGTCGCTAGAACTGGGTCANNNAATGATGCAGTATTGCAACTTCTATCTTCAGCTAAAAACTTTAACGGTGAAGCTCCATCTTCAAAAACGGATGGTGTTTTTATTGATGATTACTTGGTTCTAAACTCCATAAGATATGCAACAGGTGCTGAAAAATTAGTTCCTGAGGAATCCACAAATAGCTCTATAGGTTTTGTTCTTCAACCACTTGATGGTTTAACAATTACCTATGATGTCTGGGCAATTGAAAAAGAAAATACCATTGGACTGTTTGGGAGAAATAACCACAGTGTTTATGATTTACTTCTTCGTAAAGAGGCTGGTATTGGTGGAGCAACAACAGTTGCAGAAATGGTTACATATTGCAAGGCAAATCCTGATTTGTATGATGCCGGTGTTGATGCATATTATATAGAGGGCTCAGCTGTAAGACGTGATGCCTACTGGGGATCATCGGATGAAAAAAATGCACATAATGAGTTGTTTTTTGATGCAGGAATATGTCCCGTTGGCGAACAAGATATTATTCGAGATGAGTATTTAAATCTTGCAACACGTGAAGTCGAGGGAGCTGATGTCAGCATTTATTATGATTTTGATACTGATTTTGGTAGTTTTAAAGTTACTGTAGCATCTTCTATTACAGACAAATTCTATCAAACTCCGGTTCCTNAATTCCAGGTAATTCAAGATGAAATAGCTGCTGGAGCAATCCCTGCATATTTAACTATCGAAGGTTATGGCAATCTTTTACAAACCAACGATATTGGAGCTGATCAAAAAGATACCATTAAGGTTAATTATAGAAATGGAGATTGGGGCGGTTCTTTTTCAGCACTTCGCATAGGTGAGGCTTATGATTTAGGTAATAAATTAACCGATGGTACTCCATGGAAAATTGAGTCTATGACTACAATGAATCTGGGTGTTTATAAGAAATTCGAAATTAATGGCAATAACGCTAGAATTAAGTTAATGATAAAAAATATTGCTGACGAAAGAGCTCCATTGGCTGATGGTTACTTAGGTTTCTTCTCAGACATGCATAGAGACCTAGGTCGTAATTATTATCTTGATTTTAAAATTGATTTATAAAAAGTAATATAATTAAAAAGGGAGCTTTATGCTCCCTTTTTAGTATCATATAAATAAAATTTTATGCCAGCATATAAAAAGAAAGGTTTTGTTATTGGAGGAATAGTTTTTATTGTAATGCTATTCATACCCTCACCTGAAGGCTTATCAAAAGAAGCTTGGCAAGTTGCAGCTATTGTTACCCTAATGGCAATATGGTGGGCATCGGAGGCTATACCTGTTCCAGTAACAGCATTATTGCCGTTAGCCTTATTTCCTTTAATGCAAATAACTGACTTCAAAGAAGCTGCTTTACCTTATGCTAATCCCAATATTTATCTATTTTTGGGTGGATTTATGTTAGCTATTGCAATTGAAAAGTCTGGTCTTCATAAAAGAATGGCTTTAAAAATGATTCTTGCTGCAGGTTCATCTGGAATTAACCTCATTGGTGGATTTATGCTTGTTGCTGCACTAATAAGTATGTTTGTAATGAACACTTCAACTACATTAATGCTATTACCAATTGGTATGGCAGTTTGCTCTGTTATAGCAAATACAATTCCAGGGTTAAATGATCAAGATAAAAGATATTTTGATACAGCTTTAATGCTGGGTATTGCATATGCGGCAACAATTGGTGGCATGTCTACACTTGTAGGAACTGCTCCTAATATAGTTTTTAGTGCTTTTATGTTTGAGACATATGGAGTTGAAATATCAATGATTGATTGGATGAAGCTTGGAGTTCCATTGGCTGCAGTCATGTTATTATCAGCATGGATTATTCTTACTAAATATGTTTTCCCTATTTCATTTATAACATCATCTGACACTAAAAATCATCTTAACAAGATGCTTATTGATTTAGGTCCGCTATCAAAAGATGAGCTAAAAATATCTGTGATATTTGGTCTAACTGCACTAGCTTGGATATTTAGAAAAAGTCTTGATAATTTTGAATTATTGTCAGGCCTTACAGATGCAGGAATAGCAATTATTTCAGCAATTTTATTATTTATGATACCTTCATCAAATAATAAGGATGATTTATTGACCTGGGATAGTTCCAATAAATTACCATGGGGCTTATTAATATTATTTGGCGGTGGCTTATCTATAGCAGCACAAATAAATTCTACTGGTTTGGGAATATGGATAGGAGAAGGATTGAGTATTTTAGGAACAGTTCCTCCTATTATGCTAATATTTTTTGTTGCTACGTTAATTATATTTCTTACTGAAATTACAAGTAACGTTGCAACGACATCAACATTTCTACCTGTATTTGGAGCTGTAGCTATTGGTCTTGGAATATTGCCCGTGTCTTTAACAGTCCCTGTATGTTTAGCCGCAAGTTGTGCTTTTATGTTGCCGGTAGCAACTCCTCCAAATGCTATAGTTTATGGTTCTGGTAAATTTACAATAGCAACAATGATGAAAGCAGGGTTTTTATTAAATATTATTGGTATCTTTGTAGTAACTTTGTTTGCTTACTTTATAGCTCCACAAGTTTTTTAATGCATGCTTTGAAATTTTATCTAATATTTTTTCTTTGTTTATTAGTTGAATCTAGAAGTTATATAGATTACGAGTCACCTTATCATCCAGTCGTTGGAACAGAAGGCATGGTTGTTACTCAAAACTATTTATCATCTGAAATTGGAATTGAAATTTTAAATAAAGGAGGAAATGCAATTGATGCTGCTGTAGCGGTTGGTTTTTCCCTAGCAGCTACTCTTCCAAGAGCAGGTAACTTAGGCGGTGGTGGCTTCATGCTAGTTTACATTAAAAAAATTGATGAAATTTTTTTTATAGATTATCGCAGCTCATCTCCTCTTAACTCAAATTTAGAAAATATATTCAATCTGATAACTGATACAAATACTAAATTAGAATTATTGCCAAATAGTTTTGATAAAAATAAGTATGAACTTGTTAATACTGGTTATAAAGCGCCTGCAGTACCTGGAACTGTTGCAGGTTTGCTTGAGGCACATGAACAATTTGGAAAACTTACACTAGAAGAAATTTTACAACCTGTTATCAAGCAAGCGACTGATGGAGTCCCAGTTACCTATGATTTACGTAAAGCAATTGAAAGCACTCCTAGATTAAAATCTGATAATGAATCAAGAAAAATTTACTTTAAAGATAACAAACCATTAAGAGAAAGTTCAATTTTTATAGTACCTGGTTTGGCAAAAACTATCTCTTTAATTGCTAAAAATGGTAGAGATGGTTTTTATAAAGGTGAAACCGCAGATAAGATTATTACAGCAATGAATAATAATGGCGGATTATTTTCAGAGAAGGATTTAATAAATTATAAACCCTATATAAGAAAGCCAATCTCAGTAAATTATCGAGGTAATAAAGTTTATACAGCCGGACCACCCTCTGGAGGTGGTATTACTCTTTTAACAGCCTTAAGAATTTTAGAACAATTTGATTTATCTAAACATGAAAGCAATTCAAGTACGACATATCATCTTATTTCAGAGGCAATCAGAAGAGGTCATAATAATAGATCTAGTGAAGTTGGTGATCCACTTTTTTACAATGTACCTGTCAACNAATTGCTTTCTAAAGACAGAATAAAGGAGTTATCTCAAAGCATTAGCTTAAAGAAAGCTAGCAAAGCTTCAATAATCAAACCTCTTCAGNTTATTAATGAAAGTAGAGATACAACTCANTATTCTATAATAGATTCTGATGGTAATGCTGTATCTAATACTTATACTCTTGGTGCATCATTTGGTTCAGGTGTAACAATTCCTGACACTGGTATTTTAATGAATAATCAAATGAATAATTTAGTATATCAATCAGGAGATGTTACAAAAGTAGGGAGGAGGGTAAGTCCAGGAAATAAATTTCAACCCGGCAAAAGACCTATGAGCACTATGGCACCTGTAATGGTGTTTGATAAAAATAACCAATTATCTTTAATCACAGGCTCTCCTGGTGGTTCTTATATACCTGCTGCTATATTAAGAGTGGTTTCTGGTGTAATTGATTTTAATTTGCAGATAGGCGACGCGACAATGCTTCCGAGAGTTCATAAGGATTGGCCATATATTGGGCTAGATTATGAAAAAGCTATTAGCTCAGATGTTTTGTTTAAATTAAATAAAATTGGTCATAAAACAGAGGCAAACAAGACAATGGGAAGTGCCCAAAGTATTCATATTGTTGACGAGATAAGATATGGTTTTGCTGATTTAAGAAGACCAAATTCTGGTGCTGTAAAACAGCATAATAATTAATTTACGTTTCTATTTCGTTCAAAGGCATTGCTGCAGTATTAAATCCAGCATCAACATAGGTAATTTCGCCCGTAATTCCACTTGCATAATCAGAGCATAAGAAGGCCGCAGCATTACCTACCTCCTCAGTTGTTACTGTCCTACCAAGA
>JGI26273J51734_10000623_pt1 | contig 18945 bp, 16 predicted proteins | sample SaaInlV_125m_DNA_FD_51734 | JGI IMG/M metagenome (IMG submission 51734) | reverse complement strand
ACATTGGAGTTTTAAAATCTTAAAGTCTAAAACATATGAGTATGATATGGACTGGCAAAATATTTTAAAAAATCTATCAGATAAAGATCTTGATTCAATTAAACAAATTGATGAAAATTATACAAAACTTTTGTCTGAATATATTTTAAAATTTATTGAAGAATTTTCAATTAAACAAATTGATTTTATTAGCTCTCACGGACATACCGCTCTTCATGACCCATCAAATTCTATAACTTATCAAATAGGTAATTTAAAAGAACTATCTGATTATATTGGACTTAAAGTTATTTGTAATTTTAGAGTTCAGGATATTAAATTTGGTGGTCAAGGCGCACCTCTAGTACCAGTGGGTGAAAAATATATATTCCCAGAATATAATACTTTAATAAATCTTGGAGGGTTTGCAAATATTACTATTAATTCCAATAATAACTTAATTGCATATGACATTTGTCCAGTAAATATTGTATTTAATCATTTATCTAACTCAAAAGATTTAAAATATGATCACAAGGGAAAGATTGCATTATCAGGAAAACTTAATATTGAATTGTTTAATTGTCTTCAATCTTTAGACTATTATAAACAAGTTTCACCAAAATCTTTAGGAGTAGAATGGGTTAATCAAATTATTTTTCCAATTATAAATAGTTTTTCAGAAATCCCATTAGAAGACTTGCTTAATACTTTTTCAAAACACTTTGCAAGTCAAATTGCTTCTAATATTAAGAGTGCTAAAAAAACTCTAATCACAGGAGGTGGAGCATACAATGATTATTTAATACAAAATATTATAGATTTAACAGAATCTGAAATAATTATTCCTAATTCAGATATAATTGAATATAAAGAAGCACTAATATTTGGCTTTTTAGGAGTTTTAAAAGATCTAAATATTAACAACTGTTATTCTTCTGTTACTGGAGCATTGAAAGATCATAGTTCTGGAAATATTTTTATACCTAAAATTTAATTTTTTTTAATAAATTAGATGTTTGCCACAAATCATTCTATTTGAGAAAAAGACTAAATAAGTCATGTTTCAGTAATAGAACTAAATTTAAAATAAATGGAAACAATATTATTAGGAATATTTATTGCAGGGTATTTATTAATTACCCTAGAGCATAGTCTTAAAATTGACAAGTTAATCCCAGCCCTTGGTATGATGGCTATTTTATGGGCTATAATAGCAATCTTTAATATTCCTGTCTTTGAGGTAGACACTGCATTACGAGAGCTAATTCCTGTAAAAGTTAAAAAGATAATGGCATATCATTTGTCTCATACATCAGAAATCTTGATCTTTTTATTGGGAGCGATGACAATAGTTGAAATAATTGATTATTACAATGGATTTGAAAAAATTAAGTCATTTGTTAGAACTAAGTCTAGGAAAAAACTTTTATGGATTTTTGCAATTTTAGCTTTTATCTTATCAGCTATAATTGATAATCTAACTGCTACCATAGTATTAATTACGATACTTCAGAAAATCATAAAAGATAAAAATTTAAGATTATGGTTTGCTGGTTTAATAGTAATAGCTGCAAATGCTGGTGGTGCTTGGTCGCCGATAGGAGACGTTACTACTACTATGCTTTGGATTGCTGACAAGGTTTCAGTTCCTAAATTATTTGTATATGTTTTTATTCCTTCAGTAGTATGTATGGTAGTCCCGATTTATATTGCAACTTTTTTAAAACCTTTTCAAGGTAATGTTAGTGGAGTTGATAATGATGAGAGTAACATAACCAAAATTGGAACCACAATGTTGTGGTTAGGTTTGGGAGGAATAATTTTTGTTCCGATATTTAAAGTTTTAACAGGACTTCCACCATATGTTGGTATGATGTTATCCCTAGCAGTTGTTGCAACTTTTGCGGAGATATTTAGTGGAACTAAGTTTAATATTACTACTCCTAATAACGATGGCATTATGCATAGCCAGAGTCCAGTTCACAAGGCTTTAACTCAAATAGAATTACCAAGTATTTTGTTCTTCCTAGGAATATTAATGGCTGTAGCTGCCTTAGAGTCCATAGGTTATTTATTTGAATTTGCTCAATATCTTGAAACTGCTATACCAGATATTAGAATTGTAGCAGGTTTACTAGGTCTAGGATCTGCAGTTATTGATAATGTTCCTTTGGTAGCAGCTTCTATTGGAATGTTTTCTCAACCAATGGATGATTCTTTATGGCACTTAATAGCATATTCAGCTGGTACAGGTGGAAGTGTTTTAGTTATTGGTTCTGCTGCAGGTGTTGTTGCAATGGGGATGGAAAAAATTGAATTTTTTTGGTATTTAAAAAAGATAGGTTGGCTAGCATTTATTGGTTTTGCTGCAGGATTTATAACTTTTGTACTTATGGAAGCATTCATCTTAACATAAAAGATTGGACTATAAAGAAACTGAAAACTGGATATTAAATAGATTGCCATTTTATCAGAACAGTGGATCTGTTGCATACAAACCTGGACTTGATAATATAAATAAGTTTATTAAAGAACTAAATTTATGCAATAATCAATTAAAATTTATTCATGTTGGAGGAACAAATGGAAAAGGGAGTACTTGCTCATATATATCATCAATTCTTCAAGAATCTAATTTTAAAGTAGGAACATTTACTTCTCCTCATTATTTTGACTATAGAGAAAGAATAAAAATCAATAATCATAAAATTGAAAAGTCATTTATAACTTCTTTTATTAAAAAAAATAAGCTCATTATAGAGAATCTTGGATTAAGTTTTTTTGAAGTTTCATTTGGTTTGTGTTTAAGTTATTTTACAAAAAATAAAGTTGATTATGCTATAATTGAGGTTGGTTTAGGTGGTAGGCTTGATGCGACTAATATAATTAATCCTTTGGTTTCAGTTATAACAAATATATCATTTGATCATACAGAGATTTTAGGTGATACTCTAGAGTTAATCGCTTTAGAAAAAGCAGGAATTATCAAAGAAAAATCTCAACTCATTGTTGGAGAAAAAAATAAACTTACAGATGAAATATTTATCAATAGATGTAAAGAACAAAAAACAGGAATAACTTTTGTTTCTGATATAGAAGGAGATATGATTTATTCTGATATAGATTATTTAAATAAAAACATCCATACAAGTATTCATACATGTAAATCTCTTAATATAAATAGTCTAAATGATGAAATAATTAAAAGAGGTATAGAAAATATAAATATAAATACTGGTTTATTTGGAAGATGGTCTTTAATTGGAATAAATCCTATGATAATATTTGATTCTGCCCATAATGAATCAGGGTTTGAAAGTATTGCAAAACAAATATCAAAAATCTCATTTAATAAAATTCACATTTTACTAGGCTTTGTTAAAGGAAAGAAAATCAATGATCTTGTTAGATATCTTCCGAAGAATTCAAATATTTATTTTACATCTCTAAAAATTGAAAGATCTATGACTCATGATGAAATAAAATCAAGTTTAACTGAAAGTGTTACATTTGATAATAATCCTCAAAGGATATTTAAAAAGATAAAAACAGAAGCTTCTAAAGATGATTTAATTTTGATAACAGGAAGTAACTATTTAGCAAAAGAAATATACAATGAAAACTAAATTATCACTCACATTAATTATTCTTTCAATCTCTATCTCAACTATTCACTCACAAATANCTACTGATAGACCTGATCAAACAGAGTCTTCATTANTTCTCTCGTTAGGACATGTTCAAATTGAAACAGGAATAGCTATAGAAGACTCTAGATCAAATATTAATACTCTATTTAGAATTGGAATTATAGATGGAATTGAAATGAGATTAAATAGCAATTATTTAATAAATGATGATGTTTCCATTTTGAAAAAATCTTCGTTTAGCGACTTTGAAATCGGAGCAAAATTTAGAATATTGGATAAGGATAATAATAAAACAAAAATAGGATTCTTGACTCATCTTTCAATTCCTACTGCTCCAGAGATTTTCTCATATAATGAGTATGGCATATTAAGTAGGATACTTATCTCTCATGATTTAAAAAATTATTCTCAAATAGGTTATAATGTCGGATATAATAAATATAATAACTATGATGGAGACTTTATTTACACGATTGCTTATGGAAAAAGTCTTGGATCTTTTGGAGTCTTTTTTGAGTTATTTGGAAACGAATCTTCTAATAGCTCTAATTTAAACTTTGATTCCGGAATAACTTATTTAATTGATGATGACAAACAATTAGACTTATCTATTGGAAGGGGATTAAATAGCGACATGTTTTATATATCAGCAGGTTTTAGTATTGATATATATTAAAATTTAACTTCAAATTCAAGTTTTTNACCTGACCTTAATACTATCACTTTTGTAGAATCTCCTTTTTCAAACTTAGATAATGAGTTCATATAATCATAAACATCTTTAACTTCATTTTCACCAAGCATTATAATAACATCTCCATCGATTAAACCAGCATCATCAGCTGGCCCACCNTTGATTATTTGACTAGCTTTCATTCCATCACCTTCAAATACATAATCAGGCATAACTCTTAAGGAAACATTAAATCTAGCTACTGTAGGTTGATTTGAAATAGTCTCTTTAAATTCTAACTTATTATAAGTCTCTAATTCATCAATTATATCAATAATATAATTGGAAATTTCAGACATTCCTTTGTAATTAATTAAGTTGACATCNTCAGANGGTCTATGGTAATTTTCATGAGATCCAGTATGAAAAAATAATACTGGAATATCTTTATTATAGAATGANGTATGATCTGATGGTCCAGTTCCATCTTCAATAATTTTGAGTTTAAAATTATTATTCATAGAATTTACAACTTGTTTAAATATAGATGAAGTTCCTACTCCAAAAATTGATAATTCTTTTTCTGCATTAAGTCTGCCAACCATGTCTAAGTTTATCATAAAGTTTATTGACTCTTTATTAAATACATCACTATTAACAAAATATCTAGAGCCAATCAATCCAAGTTCCTCAGCTGAAAAGGCAATAAATAAATAATTATTTTCTAAATCATTTTTATTATTTAATTGTTTAGCTAAAGAAAGAAGCATTGCAGTTCCGCTTGCATTATCATCNGCGCCATTATGAATTTCATTAATTCCTCTATCTAATGAATATTGTCCTCCGTATCCTATATGATCATAATGCGCTCCTATTATTACAGTGTTTTTCTTTTTATTATCTATAAATGCTATTATATTTTTTGCATTTATTTTAGTATCTGTATCCTGATCAAATTTTACTTCTTCATGGGGACTGCTTGGAAGAGTAAAATTGAAATTTTGGAAATATGAATCGGTTAACTTAGTTAATCCAAGTTTTTCAAATTTTTCAGCAATATAATTAGCAGCAAGCTGTTCTCCATTTGTTCCAGGAAATCTACCTTCAAGTTTTTCGCTAGCTAAATATTCAACATCTTTTTTAAATGACTCTTGATTCGTTTGTTGAGAACTTACTGAAAATGAAATCAGTAAACTCAACGTTAAACTTTTATAAAATATTTTCATAATAATAACTCTAATCGTACTTTAGCCGCAAAATTAATTTATTTACATGCGAAATCTACTATTGTTCTCAGTTTTTTACTTTTTTATAACAACTAATGTGATGTTTGCCCAAATGGATAATTTAATCTATCCAGAAGAAAAAAACTTTAAATCTTTGAGACAAATCACCTTTGGAGGAGATAATGCAGAAACTTATTGGGATGTTAATGATTCAAATCTAGTTTTTCAATCAAATAATCCAGATTGGGGCGTTAACTGTGATCAAATTTTTATAATTGATAAATCAGATGACTTGTCAAACAAAAAACCAAAAATGATAAGTACAGGACTAGGTAGAACAACTTGTGCTTACTTTATGCCAGATGGCAAACATATAGTTTATGCATCGACTCATTTAGGTAGTCCTGAATGTCCAGAAGCACCATTAAGAGTTGAAGGAAAGTATGTATGGCCAATATATGACACTTATGATATTTTTGTTTCTGATTTAGATGGTAAAATCGTAAATCAATTAACTAATGAAATTGGTTACGATGCAGAGGCTACTGTTTCACCAAAGGGTGATAAAATTGTTTTTACATCAACAAGGACTGGTGATTTAGAATTATTTACAATGAACATTGATGGTACAGATGTAAAACAAATAACAAATGAGTTAGGTTATGATGGAGGAGCATTTTTCTCACCTGATGGTTCAAAGATTATTTTTAGAGCTTCTAGACCAAAAACAAAAGAGGAAATAGATGAGTATAAAGGGTTATTAAAAGAAGGGTTTGTTCAACCAACAGATTTAGAAATATTTGTATGTGATGCAGATGGATCAAATCTCAAACAAGTAACATATCTTGGAAATGCTAACTGGAGTCCTTTTTGGCATCCCTCAGGTGAAAAAATTCTTTTTTCTTCTAATTTTGATGCTGAAGCAGGCTTTCCTTTTAATATATATATGATAGATTTAAATGGAAGGAACCTAAAACAAATTACTCATGACAAAATGTTTGATTCTTTTCCGGTCTTTTCTAATAATGGCGAGTATTTAATCTTTGCATCTAACAGAAACAATGGAGGTAATAGAGATACAAATGTCTTTATTGCAGAGTGGATAGACTAAGCCTCGTTTAAAGGAAACCTAATAATCTGGGTGTCTTATCTTTATACTCTTTATAACTATCAAGATGTCCCCACTTTTTATTTCCATTATATTCTAAAATTCTAATTCCACTTACATATACCAATAATAAGTATGTAAATATTGGAGATATTAGAGTAATTAGTTCCCAGCCATTAAGAGATGAGAAAGAGATAATAGATATTCCTAACCATAAAGTTATTTCACCTAAATAGTTTGGATGTCTTGAGTACTTCCAGAGACCTGAATTTATAAATTTATCTTTATTGTTAGGATCTTTTCTGAATACAGTTTTCTGATTATCTGCGATAATTTCTNTAATAAAACCTATTGTAAAAATTACAATACCTATAAAGAAATAAGAGTTAATTAATATGCCATTTGCAATACCTGTTAATGCGCATGCAGAACAAAGTGAAACCCACATTCCCTGAAGTGTCCATGTCATAAAAAANCGTGAGGGTGATTTCTTAATTTCTCTAAATCGTATATCTTCTCCTGCTTNTTTAATTCTAATAAATAGAAAACTACCAAGTCTTGNTGCCCATATAATTATCATTAAGGAAATAATTAAATTACCTAGATTAATGTTGTTTGANTCAGAGTTGTTATAAAAGCAAAATAACACAACAGATATGTAAGTTAAACTTCCAGATAAATCATAAAATTTCTCAGTTTGAAAAATATAAGCAGGAATAAATAATATCCATTGAATCAAGAATGCTAATAAAACTGCATCTTTTACAATTTTGATTTCAGTAATATATGCAACTGAAAAAGATAAAGTAAATGCAAAAAGTGCAAAAAATAATTCTTTTAAACTAGTCTTCATTTTATTAGATTAAAGGCTATCAATTTCCTCTCTCATTTTTTTGATATTATTATATCCAACTCTACAACATCCTCCTATAATATCAGGAGATAAACTTAACCAATTTTTAATCATCAAGTTATTAAATTCATTTTTTCCACTCCAATATTTATCTTTTGGATTGTATTTTTCACCTGAGTTGGGGTAAACTAATGTTTTTTTGTTTGAGTATTTTTTTAATTTTTTTAAGGCTTTTTCAACTAATAAAGGAGAAAAACAATTTATCCCCAAAGTTGTAATTTGCTCAATTGGAGATATTATTTTACAAGCCTCCTTGAAAGATGAACCATCTCTAAACTCAATATTTTCATTGCATGTAATTGAAATCCAAATTTCTTTATTAGTTTGAGATAAAATTTTTGAAAGAATTTTAATCTCTCTTAAGCATGGTATAGTTTCATATAATATAATATCTAAATCAGTTTCTTCGATTATATTAATATTATTTAGATGAAAATTTTTTATTTCATCATCAGTTGAATTATATTTTCCAACATATTCAGATGCGTTAGGATCATATGATGCAAAAGGGCCGAAGCTTCCAACAATTTTAATCTCTTTCTTAGATCTTGATTCTTTAATAGCCTCTTTAACTATATCTACAGATTTTTGAAAAACTTTTTTAATTTCTGAAGATTGATAACCCATGTTTTGGAGTCTATCATAACTAACTTGATAAGTCGATGTTGAAATATAATCAGCGCCAGCATTTATATAGTCTTTATGTATATTTTTAATTATATCGGGATCACTTATTAGTGCCATTCCAGTCCATAATTTATTCTTTAAATTATATCCTAGTTGCTCCAATGGAAAAGACATACTTCCGTCTAGAAGCTTTATTTTATTAATCATAAAAACTAAATTAAAAAAGTCTAGTAAAAGATCATTAAAAATAAGTTATATTTACAGCCTGAAATTTTTCAGGGCGCTTAGCTCAGTTGGTTTAGAGCACCTCGTTTACACCGAGGGGGTCGGGGGTTCGAATCCCTCAGCGCCCACTTTTTTTAACCTCGACATTTGATTTGAGCTCTTTTGTCGGGGTTTTTTATTTACCAGATTTTCTGTTTTCTGCTCCCTTAAATCCAGTTAAGTTATCTCCTAATTCTGCTCTTGCTTTTTCTCCTAGCTCTTCCATTTTTGATGCAATCTCTGGAAACTCATCATATACATTGTATTTTTCTTCAGGATCATCTTTTAAATTATATAATTCATTTTTAATCAAAAGATTCATTTCATATTTAACAGGGATTCCATCACTACCTCCATCTTTTCCATTTAACGATCTATAGGATCTAGCAAAATGTATTTTCCAATNATTCATTCTTATCGAGTGTAATTCATTTACTCTATAGTAGAAATATAATTTTTCATGAGGAGATTTATTTGTTTTACCAGANAACAAAGGCCATATATCTTTACCATCAATTTTATTCGTTGATAATTTAGAGTTGGTAATATTTGCTATTGTTGGCATCCAGTCTATAGCCATAATAGGTTCATCAATTACATTTGGTTTTAATCTTCCAGGAAACTTTATTATGCTAGGAACTCTCACACCACCCTCCCATGTAGTTCCTTTACCTTCTCTAAAAATTCCAGGAGATCCAGAATGATTTCCATAGGATAGCCATGGTCCATTATCTGATGTAAAAATGATTATTGTATTATCACTTAATCCATTTTCTTCTAATGAATTAATTATTCTTCCTACTGAAAAATCTATCTCGGTAATTACATCTGCATACAAACCATTTCCAGTTTTATTTTCAAAATTTTTAGAAACAAATAAAGGAACATGAGGTTGAGGATGAGCAACATATAGAAAGAAAGGATTATCCTTATTTTTAATTATAAAATCAATACTCTCTGAAGTAATATCTTTTGTTAAGTTAGATTGATCAATTATTTCTTGAATTGGATNTTCATTTCTATATAAAAGTAAATCCTCNGGATAACTTTGTGGGCTTTCAGGATGCCACCTCCACATATCATTTGAATAAAGAATACCGTAAAATTCATCGAAACCATGTTTTGTTGGAAAATATTTTTTTGAACTTCCTAAGTGCCATTTTCCAAAAATTCCTGTACTATATCCATTAGCTTTCAACATCTCTGCAAGTGTAAGTTCGTCATTATTTATTCCTGTTTTTGAATTTGGACCAAATGCATTTGAAATACCTATTCTATTAGGATANCTCCCAGTTAAAATAGCAGCTCTGGAAGCAGAACAAACAGGTTGAGCAGCATAATATGATGTTAATTTTACACCATCATTAGCCATTCTATCTAGGTTAACTGTGTTTATGGTTTTTGACCCATAAGATGAAAGATCTCCATAGCCTAAATCATCAGCTAGTATGATAACTATATTTGGATTAGTATTATTTTTTTCACATGAAAAAATAAGTAACACTAATATTGAGTACATAATTCTCTTTAACATTCTAATTTTAATAACTTTAAACTAAATCTAAGTAACCTAATTTAATTTATGAAAAAAATATTACTTCTTTGCCTTCTTTCAGCTAGTGTNTTTTCTCAGACCTCAAATATTTTTAAACCAATAGATGTTTTTGATCTTGAATATGTTTCCAATACTGAAATATCTCCAAATGGAAATAAAGTTTTATACCAAAGAAATTTTAATGATATAATGACTGATGAAAGCTTTTCTAATATTTGGATAATTAATTATGACGGGACTGATAACAGACCAATAACANCAGGAAACTATAAAGACAATTCCCCTAAGTGGTCAAATAAGGGTGATAAATTTATTTTTAAGTCAAATAGAGAAGGTAAANCTCAGATTTTTCTTTTTGATCTAAACAATAACTCTTTACAGAAATTGACAAACTTTCAATATTCAATGGGGTCCTTGAGTTGGTCACCTGATGATAATTATATTTTATTCTCATCATTTATTGACAGNAAGAGGAAAAAACTGATAAAGATGCCAGAAAAACCAAAAGGTGCTAAGTGGAATGATCCACCTGTTGAAATTTCAGATTTAAATTACAAATATGATAGTTCAGGGTTTAGAAAGCCTGGAGAAACTCAATTTTTTACTATGCCAGTTATAGGGGGAACTCCAAGACAAATAAGTAATATTAAGCCTGAAAAAAGAGCAGGTCAAGCACAATGGGTTGGTAATAATAAAGTTGTTTTTTCAGCAAATTTAAATGATGACTCTGATTATAATACCAACAATTCTGAGATATATATTCTAGAACTAGACTCAGGAAAACATAAGCCACTTACGTCTAGAAATGGTCCTGACTTTAGTCCAAAAGTTTCCCATGATAATTCTTTGATTGCATATTTAGGGTATGATGATGAATATTTAGGGTATCAGCAAAATTCTATATATGTAATGAAACCTGACGGTTCAAAAAAAATAAAAATCCAACTAGATTTAGATAGAAATATTTCAAATATTTATTGGTCGGGGGATAACAAGAGAATATTTTTCCAATTCGATGATGAAGGTTTAACTAAAATTGGATCAACAACATTAGATGGAAAGTTTGAAACTGTAGTTGATCAAGTTGGAGGACTGTCTTTTTCAAGACCATATAGTGGTGGGTTTTTTAGTCTTTCCAAAAATAATAGATATTCATTTACTATGGGGACTGTATATAATCCAGCTGATTTAGCTACTGGATATAAAGGTTCTAAAAGACGATTAACAAACCTAAATAAAGATATATTTGATTATAAGGAATTAGGTATCGTTGAAGAAATTTGGTATGAATCGTCTTATGATAATAAAATGATTCAAGGTTGGATTGTAAAGCCTCCCAACTTTGATGAAACAAAAAAATACCCATTAATTTTGGAAATACATGGTGGGCCTCACACAAATTATGGATTTCATTTTTCATCTGAGGTCCAACTATTTGCTTCTAAGGGTTATGTAGTACTCTACACAAATCCAAGAGGAAGTACAAGTTATGGTAAAGAGTTTGCAAATTTAATTCATCATAATTACCCAAGTCAAGATTATGATGATTTAATGTCAGGGGTTGACAATGTTATTGAAAAAGGATACATTGACGAGGATAACTTATTTGTAACTGGTGGAAGCGGGGGAGGTGTTTTAACATCTTGGATTGTAGGAAAAACAGATAGGTTTAAAGCTGCAGTAGTTTCAAAACCAGTAATCAATTGGTACAGCTTTGTATTATATGCTGATAATATTGGCTATTTTTATAAATACTGGTTTAATGATTTTCCATGGAATGATCCAGAAAGTTATCTAAAAAGATCACCTATAAGTTATGTTGGGAATGTAAAAACACCTACAATGATTTTAACGGGTGAAAAAGATTACAGAACTCCAATGGCTGAAAGTGAACAGTTTTATGCAGGTTTAAAACTAAACAAAGTTGAAACAATGCTTGTTAGAATTCCAAATGCTAATCATGGAATTGCTTCAAAACCTAGTAATTTAATTGCAAAGGTAAATGCTATAGTATCTTGGTTTGAAAAGTATAAAAAATGAAAGTTCTTTTAACAGGGTCATCAAAGGGGATTGGATTTAAAATTGCTCAAGATCTCATTATCGAGGGACATGATATGGCACTTCATTATAATAAAAATAAATCTTCAATAGAATCTTTATTGAAAGAAAAAAAGTCAAAATCATTCTCTGTTCAAGCAGATCTTTCCTCAAAGAGTCAAATTAAAAAACTTGTAGAGGATACAATAAAAAAATTTTCATTTCCGGATTGTATAATAAATAATGCTGGGATTGCAGAATCTGCTGAAATATCATTAGATATTGATCAATGGAATGAACTGTATAATAGAACTTTAGATGTTAATTTAAAAGCACCTGTTCTAATTTTCAAAGAATTTTTAAAGTACAAAAGAGAAAATAATATAAAATCTAGATTAAGATTTATAAATATATCTTCCAGAGCTGCATTTAGAGGTGAGCAACAAGACTACATTTCTTATGCTTGTTCAAAAGGTGGTCTAATCTCTCTTACAAAAACCATCTCAAGATCATTTGGAGAAACAGATAATATTGTTGCAATTAGCATAGCTCCTGGATTTGTTAGGACTGAAATGGCTCAAAGCTTTATTGATAAACATGGCGAAGATGTTATTAAAAAAGGAATTACATTAGATAGGCTAACTGAGCCAAAGGATATATCTCCTATAGTTTCTCTAATAGTAGCTGGTAAACTTGATCATTCTACTGGATCTACAATTGATGTAAATGGTGGAAGTTTCTTAAGATAAATAGTAATTAATTTTAATTTAATATTTCATTGACTATATTTAGTCTTAATCATAAATCAAACAAAATGAAAAAATTTTATTTATTATTACTTACTGTACTTCTTAGTTTTAGTTTTTCAAATGCACAAGATAATGTAGCATGGGAAGAAGTTGCTCTAAACGTTGAATCAGGTAATGCAGGATATGTTCTTAACTTAATGGATGACTTCTACTCAAGTATAGAGATGCCAGAAGGAACATCAGTTTCTCTTGAGGCACTTTATCATAGTTCAGCTGGAAGTCCATCACACATTATTAATTTTATTGGCCCTGTTGAAGGACTAGTTGCATTAAGATCTTTAAGATCTGGAGATGCATACGATGCATATAATTCTGGTGTTGAAAAATTTGCAACAATTTTATCTATAAAAGCAGGAAAAACACTTGCTAGAATTCCAGGATCTGATGAGAATGTTTTTGGAGCTCAAGAATGGTCGTTCAATGTTAAAGATCAATTAAAATTTGGTGCTGCTTTTATGGAGCTAATGAAAGTATTTAAACCAACTGGTTATGTTTCTCTTGGTCAATATACTCATGGTGAAAATGGTGAAACTCATTATATATATTCTATGTATGAAGATCAGGCCGCAATGTTAAACTTTGGTCCAAAGACTGAAGCTGAAATTGCCGCTTTCAACAAATTTTTCTCAAAAACTTCTTCAATTTCAGAATATAATGGTTCAAGAACAACAGTACCAGTAAAAACTTGGAACTAATATTAATTTAATATTTTATTGAAAAAATTAAACCCTCCACTGGAGGGTTTTTTTATTAAATTGCATTAAAGAAAATCATGGATAAATATATTCTAGCTATTGATGCAGGTACTACTAGTTCAAGAGCAATACTGTTTGATAAAAATGCAGAGCCTATTGAAATTGCTCAATATGAGTTTAATCAAATTTTTCCTAAAGAAGGCTGGGTAGAGCATGATGCATTGGAAATATGGAATACTCAGTTAAAAGCAGTTAAAGATGTAATAAATAATTCTAAAATTGAACCAAATCAAATTGATTCAATCGGTATTACAAATCAAAGAGAGACTACGGTAATCTGGAATAAAAAAACTGGTATACCAGTTTTTAATGCAATTGTATGGCAAGATAGAAGAACAGCTAATTTTTGTGATCAACTAAAAAAAAATAACAAGACTGAATTAATTCAAAATAAAACGGGACTTGTAATTGATGCATATTTTTCTGGAACTAAGATTAAATGGATATTAGATAATGACCCCTCAATTAGGAATCAAGCTAATAATGGTGAACTTCTTTTTGGGACAATTGATACTTGGTTAATTTGGAATCTAACTAATGGAAAGACTCATATAACAGACCCTTCTAATGCAAGTCGAACACTTTTATATAATATTAAAGAAGATGATTGGGATAATGAACTGCTTTCACTTTTTGATATACCTAAACATATTTTACCAAAAGTTGTTGATTCATCATCAACTTCTGCTTATGTAGACGATAAATTTTTTGGAGTAAAAATTCCAATCTCTGGAATTGCTGGGGATCAACAAGCTGCTTTATTTGGCCAACTATGCATAGATCAAGGAGATATTAAAAACACATACGGAACAGGATGTTTTTGTATGATGAATACTGGAAAAACATTTGTTAAATCAAAAAACAAAATGCTCTCTACAATTGCATGGAGAATAGATGGAGAGGTAACATATGCACTTGAAGGAAGTGTTTTTGTTGCAGGTGCACTGATTCAATGGCTAAGAGATAAATTAGGTATTATTAAAAATGCAGCAGAGGTTGAAAATCTTGCAAAATCAGTCGATAATAATGGAGGTGTTACTTTTATTCCTGCATTGTCTGGACTAGCAGCCCCATACTGGGATCCTTATGCTCAAGGTACAATTTTTGGAATAACAAGAGGAACAGAAAATGGTCATATAGCTAGAGCTGCATTAGAGTCAATTGCTTTAAGAACAAGAGATATAATTATTGAAATGGAGAAAGATGCTGGCATTAAGTTCTCTAATTTAAAAGTTGACGGTGGAGCTTGTAATAATAACCTTTTAATGCAAATTCAATCAAATCTTTTGAACACAAAAGTTATAAGACCTAAAACTACAGAAACAACTGCTCTTGGTGTTGCTTTTCTGGCTGGACTTGCAACTGGTTTTTGGAAAGATATTCCTAGTTTAAAAGACCTTTGGATTAAGGATAGATCTTTTCAGCCTAACAAAGAAACTGATACAGATAAAATAGTAGAGCTTTGGATTAAAAGAATTAATAATCTTCTTAAGATAAATGAATAGAACGGATTCAATAGCTAAATTAAATAAAGTTAATCAATGGGATGTTGTAATTATTGGAGGTGGTGCTTCAGGTCTTGGTATTGCAGTTGATGCTTCAAGAAGAGGTTATAAAACATTACTTCTAGAAAAATACGATTTTGGTAAAGGCACATCCTCCAGAAGTACTAAACTGATTCATGGTGGAGTTAGATACCTACAAAATGGTGATATAACATTAGTAATAGAGTCACTTAAAGAAAGGGGGATTTTAAAGAGAAATGCTCCTCATTTAGTCAAAGATTTGAGTTTTGTAATTCCAACATATGATTGGTGGGCTAGCCCATTTTATGGAATTGGAATGAAAATTTATGATATGATGGCAGGAAAGCTTGGTTTGGGTAAATCAATAATCATATCAAAAGAGGAAACTGAAAAATTAATTCCTAATGTTAATAAAAAAGGATTAAGAGGAGGTGTGATATATCATGATGGACAATTTGATGATTCAAGAATGGCAATTACACTTGCACTGTCTGCCAATTCAAAAAAAACGGCCTTAATAAATTATTGTAATGTAGATGGATTAATAAAAAATGACAATGAAATAATAGGTCTTAATTTCACAGATTCAATTAATTCAAAAAAGTATCAAATTAATAGCAAAGTAGTAATAAATGCTACTGGAGTTTTTGCAGAGGAAATAATAAGAATGGATCAGCCTAAAATAGAAAAAATGATTCAACCAAGTCAAGGCGTTCATATTGTTCTTGAGCGAAAATTTTTAAAAAGTAAACATGCAATTTTAATACCTCAAACCTCTGATGGAAGAGTATTATTTGCTGTTCCATGGAAAGATTATGTGGTTGTAGGAACAACAGACACACATGTTAAAGATGCGAGTGAAGAACCAGTTCCTTTAAAGGAAGAAATTGATTTTATCTTAAAAAATGCAAGCAAGTACATGACAATTAAACCAAAAAGAGAAGATATTACAAGTGTTTTTGCTGGCCTAAGACCTTTAGCTGCAACATCTAATAAACAATCAACTAAAGAAGTTTCAAGAAGTCATAAGATCGATATTTCTCCCTCTGGTTTAATAAGTGTTTTAGGTGGTAAATGGACAACTTATAGAAAAATTGCTGAGGATGCAATAAATACAGCAATTTCTATAAAGAAACTTAAAAAGAAAAAGTGTAAGACTGAACGAAAAAAGCTTTATGGTTTCAAAAAAAATGTTGATTGGTCAGACCCAATGCATGTATATGGTTCAATGCAGAAAAAAGTAAAATCTCTTGGAACTAAAAGTGATAATAAATCTTTGTCAAATAAATTCTATATTTCAAACAATATTATAGAATGGTCTATAATCCATGAAATGGCTCTTACTGTTGAAGATGTTTTGGCTCGTAGAACTAGATGTGTTTTTTTAGATTCAAAAGAATCAAAGAGAATTGCACCAATTGTTGCTAAAAAAATGGCTGATGTTTTAGGAAAAGATGATAAATGGATAGATGCTGAATTAAAAAAATTTAATAAATTAATCAAAAACTATATAGTATGATAAGTCCTTATATTGCTGAATTCGTTGGCACAACAATTCTTCTACTTCTTGGTTCAGGAATTGTTGCTAATGTTAGCCTAAGTAAAACCAAAGGGTCAAAAGAAACACCATTAATAACTATAACAACTGCTTGGGGTTTTGCAGTATTTGTTGCTGCATATATTACAGGAGAGTTTAGTGGCGCTCACTTAAATCCTGCTGTTACCATTGGATTAGTTGTTGCAGGAAAATTCTCAATTGATTTGATGCTAGGATATATAATTGCACAAGTCCTTGGAGCTATGTTAGGTAGTTGGTTAACCTATATTTTTTATATAGACCACTACAGATCAACAAGTGATGAAAATGCTGTAATGGGATCATTTTGTACATCACCTGCAATTAGGAATTATAAGAATAATTTTTTTAGTGAGTTTCTTGCAACTTTTATATTAATTTTTGGAATCCTATACATTGTTAAACCTAATATATTTATTGAAGGAATGGATGTAAATTTTGGAATAGGTTCATTAGATGCACTTCCAGTGGGAATATTAGTATGGGTAATAGGATTAAGTCTTGGAGGAACTACAGGATATGCAATAAATCCAGCTAGGGATCTTGGACCAAGAATTGTTTATCAATTAATTCCTAGAAAAAATAAACTTTCAGATTGGGCATATAGTTGGATTCCAATTTTTGGCCCATCACTTGGAGCTATTGCTGCAGGTCTCTTATTTTTATATTTTAATTAAATGGTAGAAACAAAAAAAATTGCACTTATTACAGGAGCTACTTCTGGTATAGGAGAATCAACATCTTATGAGTTAGCTAATCAATTTTCACTTATACTATGTGGAAGAAATACTGATAAACTTAAAGAGTTAGAAGCTTCACTTTCGACAAAGACTAAAGTTAAAACTTTACAATTTGATGTAAGAAACCAACAAGATGTTTATGAAAAAATTTCTAGTTTAGGTAATGATTGGAAGAATATAGATGTTTTGATTAACAATGCAGGTAACGCTCATGGTTTAGATTTTATTCATGAAGGTAAAATTGAAGATTGGGACATGATGATTGATACTAATGTTAAGGGATTACTATATGTGAGTAAACCTGTATTAGATATTATGACAAAAAATAATTATGGACATATTATTAATATTGGATCGATTGCAGGGAAAGAATTATATCCTAAAGGTAATATTTACTGTGCCTCCAAATTTGCTGTTGATGCTATCTCNCAGGGTATGAGAATTGACTTGAATAAGTTTAATATTAAGGTTTCACAAATTAATCCAGGNTTGGTAGAAACAAATTTTTCAATGGTTAGGTTTAAAGATGATGAAGATAAATCTAAGTCAGTTTATTCTGGCGTTAATCCGTTAGTTGGAGTTGATGTTGCGAAAGTAATATCCTATGTGATAAATTGTCCTGAAAATGTTAATATTAGTGACATTACAGTTCTTGCAAAATCACAAGCTTCTTCTACGGTAGTTAATAGAGATTAAACTTTAGTTAATGACTTATATGTTTCTATAACCTTCTTAGGTATAGGGTGGTATCCATTATTATATTTCAAAGTTTTACTTTTATTATCATCCTTGTTAAGGTTAATGAAGTAATTAGAAACCTTATTAATTTCAATACAATCATCAACATCATATAGGTCATCTGTATGAACTTGATCTAATCCTTTCATTAAAGTTTCTTTTGCTCTCTTTTTTATTAAGAGTTTTTTTTCACCAACCAGAAACTCACTTTCATGTAACTCTTCAAATTTGTTTCTATCATACCCTCCTAGATTTATAAAAAACAATTTGCTTTTTGAGATGTTTTTTTTTGACGAAAGTGAAACTTTATATCCATCTACGTGATCTATCTCAACCCAAGAATCTATATGAAGCCTATCGGAATTTCCAAACCACTTACTAAGTAAATCTAGATAAGTATCTTCAATTTTATTACCACAAGTGAAAACAACATCGTGAAGTTCAGTATTACATCCATCTGCTCTGCCCCCCAGATAAACTGCAAAAAGTTTAATATTTTCTTTCATATTTATTTTATTATAAAATTTAAAATAAAGTATTTTAATATACCAGGTGTTTAGTTACCTTGTCAGAAATATATGAAAAAATTATTATCACCATTACTATTAATATTTCTTTTTTCGAACTGCAATAATACTCCAGATGTAATTGTTATTGGTCACCGAGGTGCTATGGGTCATGCACTTGAAAATACAATTGAATCAGTTGAAAAGGCTATTGATTTAAAAGTTGATGGAATTGAGATTGATGTATTTAAATCTAAATC
>JGI26273J51734_10000612_pt1 | contig 19061 bp, 12 predicted proteins | sample SaaInlV_125m_DNA_FD_51734 | JGI IMG/M metagenome (IMG submission 51734) | reverse complement strand
CGCGTGCTCCGCATCCCGCGACTCGTCCCCAGGGGGTCTCCAGCGGTACACGGCGGCGTATTTGTAGGCACTCGCGGGTGCACCCTGCGCGTCGACGCCGCCGCCGAGGAAGTTGCGCCAGAGCACGCGGCCGTCTCCGTTGTGCAGGGACACGAGGGCACCCGCGGGGGAGAGGGTGACGATCTGCCTGCGGAAGCCGTTGGCGTCGCGCGTGGGGAGGAGCTTGGCACCTCTGCCGCGTCGGAGCCCCGTGAGCTCCTCCATCTCGTCCTCGGTCGCGCGTTTGATCCTAGCCTTGACCGCGAGCACCTGTTGGCGGAGGCTCTCCTGGAACGTCGGCCGGACCCGGAGGTCATCTGCTTTCGCCGCGGCGGCAGTCTTGGGCGGGGGCAGACGCGCGAACAAAACCTCACCCGCGAGCGCGAGCGATTCCTCGCGGGTCCAAAGCGTCCGGCCGCCCTCGCCGAGTAGCGCGAGCCGGGCGTCCTGGGAGACGACCATCGGGCGGTACGCGAGAACGTCTTTCCCGTCCTTCTTGACCGAGTAGGCGTTTATCCAAGCCTTCACCGCGACGCCCCTCTCGGAGGAACCGAATCCACCCACGGGCTTACCCGAGCGCACAGCCTCGACGGTACCGTCGGCGGCGAGGGTGAGAATCTCCACGACGGCGACGGCCTTCGTCGTGTCTGTGGTCACCGCGCCCACGCCGATGTCTTTGGACGCGGGGTTACCGACAAAAGCGGAGGACACCGCGGCGGAGCACTCGGCGTGAACGAGGGGCCACGTCCTGACGTACTCGAGCTTACCGTCGGTGGTGGACGCGCGGACCAGGGCGCACCCGGCGGCACCGGTGAGGATCGAAGCGCCGGAGCCCGCGGCGAGCAAGTCCCCGGCGGCGTCGGATCCCCGAACGGGTCGGGCCCTCGCGACGGAGCCCACCGCCTCATTGACGGGCGCGAACGTCGTGGATCCGCGCGTCTTACCGGACAACAGCTTGGTGACGTCCACGGCGTACGTCTTGGCGCCGTCGGCGGTCACGCCGGATGCGAAGACGCCGCCGGTGGCGTCCGCGGAGAAGGCGAGGGCGGTTCCGCGGGGGCATCCGCTCAAGCCGTTGGCGTTGGACGCGATCGCCTTGCGGGTCACCTCACCCGTCTTTGGGTCCATCTCGATCGCGGCGGGTGAGCCGTCGTCCTCGGTGACGCCGAATGCGATGATCTTACCGGTGGTCGGGTCCCTGGCGACCCTGTGGAGACGGACAGTCTCGTCGAAGGCTTCGGCGGCTTCGGTGGACCACGCGGCGACGCCCTCGGATAGGGATCTGAGCTGAACCTCGCCGCGGCTGAGCATGAGGAGGTCCTCGTCGCCGTCGCCGTCGATGTCGGCGCCCAAGGGGAGGACGTCGACGCCCCGGTCCCTGTCCCGCTCAGCCTTGGCGTCGGCGGAGGGTGCCGCGGCGGTGTAGGTGACGAGCTCCCAGAGGAGCGATCCGTCGCGCATGCTCCAGGACCGCAGGTACTTGCCCGCGCTGGACACGGTGAGCAGCTGCCTGCTCGCGATCATGAGGCGGTCCACGACGTCGCCGTCCTCCAAGACGTGGCGCCAGACTGCGATGAAGGGAAGGGGAAATAGGGACACGGATCGGTCAGTCTGGGAACGTGTCGCGAACGTGGATCGGAACTCAAACGGATCGCCTATGGGTTTTTGGCGCTTAGGGATCGGATCTCCTGATCGGATCTGGGGCGGGGCGATGGCTGATGGGATTGACGTTACGTACCGAGATCACCAGTCTTGAACTCGATGGCGCCGATGGCGCCCTGCTCCGTGGAGACGAACGCGCGCATGTTCTGCTTGGACCCGGCGAACGCAGCCTGCGTCGCCTCGCCCAGGAAGGACTTGTGCCAGTCGTAGGATCCCGCCTGATCTTCGTGCAGGGAGTAAACGGGCGCGACGCCGGCCAGCGCGATGAGCGCGAGGAGGAGGCATGCCGTCGACCTACGGGCGCCCATGGATCGATGCGCACGCGCCGTCATCGTTTCGGACGAATGCGAATGCGGCGGCCGCGCGCGAGATCAGCGGTTGCCCTCGCGTACCCTCTGCAGATTATATTGCCTTCGCCGAACTGCCGAACAGAAAACCAGCCCCGTCACCGAGTCATCCGCCACCGCCGCCCGGGGGCCTCCGCACAGGAGAGCCGCGCCCCAGGACTTTACGCGCCTCGGGACGAACGCGATGAGTGGCCCGGGAGTATACGAACCGGGCGAGGAATACGTACCGGCCGGCATCAAGCCTCTGGTGGACGAAGGGTCGCTGCCCGTGGCGCCGGCGGCGGGCGGCGAGGAGCTCTGGCTCATCCAGATTCCCCACGACGCCGACCCGGCGGACCTTGACGGACTCCGGTTCAAGATCAGCGACGAGGACGCCGGCGCGGAGATATCGCAGTTCAAGGCGGGAGGTAAGTTTTAACACCGCCGCCCACGTACAAGTACCGCCCATCGTCGTACCACGAACCCACCGCCGAACCGGCCTTTCCGACAACCCTCGCGTTCGTTTTCACCTTGCCACCCTCTTAGCTCACCGACGCTTCGTCACGACCACCAACGTGCAGGGAAGAAATGGCGCCTGAAGGAGGAGGACCCGATCACGGCGAGCGCCATGTTCATGCTGCCGTCGCGAAAGGCTGGGGGACGGAAGGAGTTCGGCGGGCCGAGGAGNATCACCAGGCGAATCACCATGAACAGGCGAAACATGGGNATCGAGGACGTCGGCACGGAAGAAGGGGGCGCCAAGACCCCGGGGGAGAAGAAGGAGAAGAAACGGAAGAAGGACAAGGACGAGAAGACCCCGGGGAAGAAGTCGTCGAAGAAAGCCAAGAAGTGACACAGGTCGCCATGTTATTGAAACCGCTAAGATAGATTCGCGCTAAGGTCACGTCGTCTCACGCAGCCACGGCGGCTTGAGCCTCCTCCAACTTGGCCTCTTCCAGCTTTTTGGCCAGCTCCTCGTTGAGCTCCTTGTTGGACATGACGAACATCTGCGCCTGGTCGAACAGGCTCTTGTTCTCGGACCACTGCGTCCGGGCGCTCTTCTCGAGGCACTTGAGCGCGTCGACGTCCCAGACCTTGTTGTAGATGTCGTAGTCGTACTCATCGGCGGCCCAGGGCTCGGTTTTGGTCGGGGAGATGACCGACATGACGTACTTGCACCCGGTGTAGAACTTAACGGCACCCTCGTTCGCCTTTTGCACGGTGAGCATCACGCCGGACACGTTCGCCTTCTTCGCGAGCGCCTCGCAGAGCATCATGAGGTACTTGCCCAGCCCCTTGCGATGCGCCGCGGCGTCCAGCTGCAGCTCGTACACGTACATGACCGCGACGTCCTCCTCTATGACGAAGCGGTAGTGGACGAAGCCGAGGGGCTCGCCCGAAGGCTTCGTGTTCACGCCGTTGGGGTCCGTGTTCTCCGGGTCCACGGCTGGTGCGCTCCGTACGATGATGTATCGAGCGTCGTCGTCGACCATGTCGTTCTTCTTCTCCTTGCCCTCGCGCGCCTTCCATACTTTCTCACCGAACACCGGCCTCATGTTGCCCTCCAGAAGCTTCCAGATCCATTTCTTGTCGTCGGCGCTGAGCTGCTTGACGGTGGACACGGTGGCGACGGCGTCGATGCCGTTCTTGGAGAAGGGCCTCGCGAGGAAAGGCGCGAGCGCGGTGGTCGGATCGACATCGTACGCAGCCTTCACGGTGGCCTCGAGCTTCTTCTGGAGCTCGGCGGCGGCCTTCTTGGCCGCCTTCTTGACGTCGGTCTTGGCAATCTTGACGGTCTTGGCCATCTTTGCGCGACGGTGGGCGGTGGCGTGTGGCGCTCCACGCGTCGGTGCGCTGTCATCACAATTTGAAATTTGCTCCCCTGAAACGCACGGCCGACCCAACATCTCGGTCGGACTATCTAGGCAGCCCCCACATCCGTGCGCCGCGTCACCATGCACGCCGTCACGTTCGCCAAGCCGCACTCGCTCGCCTCCCCCGCACGTCTCCGTGACGTCGGGCGCGTTCAGCGTCGAGTCATGCATCTCCCCGTGTCCGCCACCGCGTCGTCGAACCGAACCGACGATGGGGCTGTAACGGAGAGCGAGGATGTAGAGGGTGTCGCCTTGGGTGTCGCCCGCCGCGGCCTCATGGCGAACGTCGCTCGCGTCGGGACGGTGCTATCGTACGGAGCGGTGCTGGCGGGGTGTGCGCACACCGCGTACGTGGCGGCGTCCAGGCAGCAGCGGCGGGAGGAGACGCAGACGCAGAACGAGGACGACGCTGACGTGGTCAAGATAACCCAGAAACTATCCGCGTTGGCCCTGGCATTCACGCTGACCTCGTGTGGCCCAGCGCTCGCGGGAGCTGGCGAGAAGCCTCCGCTGGTGATCGACATGCCCGGTGGGTGTACCCTCGAGGCGCTGGACCTGTTCAAGGACACCAGGGCCAAGTTCTCCCTCGAGGTTGGCACCGGGGCGCTGCCCGAGGCTGTGCTGGACCTTAAAGGGTGCGACTACAGCGGAGCGGATTTGACGGGTAAGATCCTGAGCGGCGTCGTCGCCACCGGGGCTGACTTCTCGAACGCCAAGATCGTCGGTGCGGAGATGAGTCGCGCGAAGGCTGCGGGGGTCAACTTCAACGGCGCTGACATGTCTTCGACGAACTTTTACGAAGTCAACTTTGCCGGTTCCGACCTCCGAAACGTACGAATAACCAAATGACCAAATATCACGACCTGATCCAACGCTGACCAACCCCCTCNCACGTGTTCATTCACAGGTAAACTTTGACAACGCGATATTGACAAACGCGCGGTTCGGCAAAGGAAAGAACGGGGAGTGGGCGCAACTGGACGGTGTTAACTGGGACGGGGCGTTGCTGAGCAGCTCGGACGCGCAGAGGGTGTGCGAGAATCCGACGGTGGACGATTACGGGAAGGCTATTCTCGGTTGCAAGTAGAGACAGGTTTTAGTGTAGACGCGTTGAATCCAAAGATGAATGAATTGATTAAAGCGTAAGCGAGCGCGGGCGTTTGAGTTTCAATGAATGACCGCTCGATCACATGACGGAGGTGACCTGGAAGTCGAGGTCGGGCCTCTCCTCCATCGCCGCCTTGGCCGCGTCCGGCGACACCACGGCGCACACCCTCGCCTCCGGGGCCCTGGTCGCCTCCAGCACCTCGCCAAACTTCTTGAAGTCCTTCTCCGTAGTCGCCAGCACCTCCTCCCTGCGCTGCTGCCTCTCTTCATCCTTAACCTTGAGCAGGTGGCGCATGAGCGCGGTGTAGCCCTTGGCGTCGGGCAGCTGGTACGAGTCCAGGTCGCCCATGGTGCCCACGATCGCCTTGGTCAGCTCATCCTTGTCGAGTTTAATATCCTTCAAGAACTCAACCGTTCCGTCGTAGTTGGCCACCGTCTTTAGGAGGTTGGGATCGCGGTAGGAGAGGTAGCTGAACATGCCGCTGTGGCTGTCAAAGTCGGAGAAGCCCCCGTACGCACCGCCGGAGACGCGCACGCGGTCCCAGAGCCAGGTGGTGCCGAGGAGCTTGTTGATGACGTAGGCGGAGCCGTTGAGCTCATACCCGGCGTCGTACAGGTTGGCACCCTTGCCGACGTAGTTCACCTGGGTCGGGACGGTGATGAGCTCGTTGACGGAGGGGAGGACGAGGTCGGTGCTCCAGGGAACACCAACCGCCGACCCGGTGCCTTCCGTCGGGAGCGCGTTGAGGAAGGACTCGACGGCACCCGCGGTCGCCTCGAGCGTCTTGGCGTCGGCGGTGAGGTTGGTCACCGAGCCGGCGCGGGAGACGACGGCGGCGCGAATCTTCTCGAGGTCTCCCACGACGCCGTCCCAGTCGGAGTCGATCCTCTTGGCGAGGACCTTGAGGTACTCGAGCTGCGCGAGGCCGCCGAGCTGCTCGCCGACGTACCCGGCGACGGAGTCCATGGCGTCCAAACGACCCGCCGCGACGGAGTGACCGCCGGACTGGACCCGGGATTCCATGGCGGCGCGGGACTCGAGCACGAGCTGCTTGAAAATCTCCTTGTCGTCCAGCTTGGCCTCGAGCATCATCTCGGCCATGAGGTCGTGGAGCTGGCCGGCCTGGGCGCTCGTGGACTTACCGCGGAGCACGAGGTAGGCGGCGACGTCGTCCTCGCCGCGAACGGAGGAGGTGAACGGGGAGAGGGAGAAGCCGCCGGTGGTGGCGCCCATGAGCTGGTCAAAGTCGACAAAGGAGCGCTTGGAGGTGCCCATGCGCTGCATGGCGCGGCACCAGAGGGGCACGAGGGGCATCAGGTCCATGGGGACGGCGTGAAGATCCTGCGAGTTGAAAGAGAACGGCGGTGAGTCGGATGTTCCAAGGGCGGGGGCCGGGGTGACCGAGGGCGGGGGATTTGGTACCGCAGCGAAACGGGCGCAGGGTGTGAAGAGCCCCGCGCGCCGCATTATAGCAATACCTCTGTTTCATCTCGCACCATCAATGTGCCCCAGAACGATGGCCCACTTTTCAGTGCGGCGCGTACGTGGGCGTGGTATTAGGTGCGGAATCGGGTTTGGGAAAATCAATCGTGTTTGCGTCGATCGGGCGGGTTCCGGTCAATCAACTCACCATGAGGTGCTCAGCGTAGAGAATATCGTTGGTGAAGATGTCGTGGGTGAGCATCTGGGTGGCACCGACGGAGGCGACGTCCGTGGGGATGGACTTGGCCTCCTTGGGGATGTCGGTGATGCCGAGCGCGGGCATGCACGCGAGCGCCTCGGGTGAATCCGGGGTTTCCTGGAGCCTCTTGAGTTCCTCCGTGTCGGCGACAACCTTCTCAATCTCCTCGGGGGAGAGACCGGCGCGGTAGGCGGCCACCTTGGCCTTCTCCTCCTCATCCTGAACCTTGCCGAGCTCCTTGTCGGGGTTGAGCTCGATGGTCACCTTGTGGGTGTTGTCGATGAGCATCTTCTTGATGAGCGGCGTGAAGACATCCTCCTTCGCCATCTTAGCCTTGAGCCCGGCGAGGGGCTCCTCGAACCGAAGAATCTCCACCGGGTCGCCCTCGTAGAGCCACGCGGAGAGCGAGCGAAGCATGAGGGAGAGGCCGCGGGGGAAGCGGCCGGTGTTGTTCTCGCGCATGGCAAACTCGATCGAGTTGACGGAGGAGTCAATCGCCGCCTGGGTGAAACCCTCCTCCGCAATCTTGGCGATGGTCTCCGTGATGAGCGCCTCAACCTTGGAAATGTCCTCCTTGGCCACACCCTTGAGGCCGATCGCGAACGTCGGCTGCCTGAGCTCGTCCTCGAGGCCGTAACCCACGATGGCCTCGCCGAGGCCGGACTCCTCGAGCGCCATGCGCAGCGGCGCCGCGGGGGAGCCGAGGAGGAGGTTATCGAGGAAGCCGACCGCGAGCGCCGTCTCGGTGTCGAAGGGACCGTCGTTGAGGAGCCAGTTGACCTGCACGAAGGACTTGTCCGCCTCCTCGCCCTCGCCCGCGACGTAGGACGCCACCACCCTCTTGGGCTCGGTGAAGTACTTTTGCGTGCCGATGGTGGAATCGATCTCCTTCTTGTCAAACTCGCACAGGAACGAGTCGAGGATCTTGAGCCTCTCCTCGACGTCGTCGTCGCCGTAGAACCACATCCTGGAGTTGGACGGGTGGTAGAACTTGCCGTGGAAGTCCTTGAACTCCTCGAAGGACAGTTTGGGAATCACGGTGGGATCGCCGCCCGAGTCCACTCCGTAGGTGTTGTCGGGGAAGAGCGCTTGCTGCGCCTCCCTCGCGAGCACGGAGTCCGGGGAGGAGTACACGCCCTTCATCTCGTTGTACACGACACCCTTGTACGTCATCTCCTGGTCCGCGGAGTCAAGCTCGTAGTGCCAGCCCTCTTGCTGGAACGTCTTCTCGTTGTCCACGCAGCGCGGGTGGAAGACGGCGTCGAGGTAGACGTCCACGAGGTTGTGGAAGTCCTGGAGGTTGCACGAGGCGACGGGGTAGCAGGTGCGGTCGGGGTAGGTCATGGCGTTGAGGAAGGTGTTCAACGAGCCCTTGATGAGCTCGACGAAGGGTTCCTTGATGGGGTACTTGCGCGAGCCGCACAGCACGGAGTGTTCCAGGATGTGGGGAATGCCGGTGGAGTTGGCCGGGGGCGTGCGGAGGGTGACGCCGAAGCACTTGTTCTCGTCGTCGTTGCTCAGGCTCATGACCTCGGCGCCGGTCTTGGCGTGCTTGAAGAAGAACACCTTGGAGTCGTACTCGGCGACGTAGTCCTCGCGGACGAGCTCGAAGCCGTGCAGGTTCGCCGGGGGCTTGAGCTCGGTGGGGTTGACGGGGGCCTCGACCGCCTTGCAGTACACCGAGCGAACCGCGCCGACGCCGCCTGGGCCGAAGCCGCGGGAGGGACGGATCGTAGATGCGGACCTGACCGCGGCCCTGACACCGCGCGGCGCGGATCGCGCGGCCGCTGGGGCGAGCGCGCGGGTCGTCGTCATCATCGCGGCTTTCGCAGCCATCTCGCTCGATGCGACTGGGTTAACGCTGGCGCGAGTGCACAAAGAGGCGACGTGCTTAACGAGCCTGCGTCTGAGCGCCGTGGTGACGACGGAGACCTTGAGGCTTTAGAACGGGATGCGACGAACCGCTCCTGCCCTATGTATTCGCTGTACGTTCGGCGCGCGTGGTGCCGTGACGTGTGCCGATTGGATGAATAGATCTATGCCGCACCGTTGTGCCACGCAGTCTCGTTGAGGGCTTTGCGATTGGCGGAAATCATCAAACCGGCATTTCTTGAGTTAATTTAGACACGCGCTCTGATTGGTCCAAAAAGAAGATCACGGAGGCTACCCGTCGAATCGGCATCGAACGCCGGCCCACGCGAGGCGCCACAAACGACCGAGCGGCTCGCAGGTAACTCCCGCGTGACGCCCACACCGCCCCCCGGGTCACGTCCATCTTGTCCCAGTAGCTAACGCCCAAATCATGGCGTCTACAACCACCGTCGTCGTCGCCGTCGCCGCGCGCGCCGTCGTCTCGGCCAAATCGTCCAGCCAGAGGCAGCTCGGTTCCGCCACCAGGGTCCGCGGCGTCGCCGTGCCCAAGACCAGCGCCAGGCTCTCCACCCGGGGCGCCGCCAATGGACGCGGTGCCCTTAAGGTTGTCGCCAACGGCCTGCCCCCCAACCTCGCGGGCATGATGGGCAACATGGACCCCGAGAAGATGAAGGAGATCCAGGAGGCTTACGCCAAGGCGATGAAGGACCCGGAGACTGCGAAGAAGGTGAACGATCAGATGTCGCAGATGTCGGGCATGATGAACAACCCCATGGTGCAGAAGCAGATGGCGGCCATGAACAACATGATCTCGGTGCGTCTCTTGCCGATTCAGACCGCTCCCGATTCCACAAAAATAGGATAATCCCTAAACCCTGTTCCTGAATCTTCCAATCGACGAGACTCGCGCTGACCATCCTTCCCCCGTTTCCATAAAAACAGAACCCCGACATGCAGCGCAGGATCGGGGCTTTGAAGGACGACCCCGACTTCCAGGAGTTCTTCAACGACGTCCAGAAGAACGGCCCGTCCGCCATGATGAAGTACTCCAACGACGCCGCGTTTCTCAAAAAGCTCAACGATAAGCTCGGCGGCGAGGAAGCCATCCGCCAGGCTGTCGGCGGGTCCATCCCCGTGGACGTCCCCGGCGGTGTCGTCGCCCCCGAGGCNGCNCCCGCCCCCGAGGTCGAGACCCTGCACGACGCGGCGAGGTACGGTGACGTGGAGGCTGTGGAGGACTTCATCGCGGTTGGCAAGGAGGTCAACGCGCGGGACAGCAGCCAGCGCACGCCTCTCCACTACGCCATCGCGTTCGGCAAGGGCGACGAGGGCGAGGAGATCTTCCGCCAGCTGCTGGAGGCGGACAGCGACCTGACCGCGGTGGACGAGAAGAAGAACACGCCTCTGCACTACGCGTGCGGCTACGGGAAGACCTTCGCCGTCAGGGCGCTCCTAGAGAAGGGATGCGACATCACCGCGCAGAACGGCACCGGCAAGACCCCGATCGACCTGGTGAAGCTCGAGGCGAAGAACCCCATCAACGAGGAGACGGACCTCATCGAGAAGCTCACCCCGGCGTGAGTGAGCGTATTATGACTGGAGGGTACCCCACGTAGCATATCTTGTGTATATTTGAATCCACTGTGGTCCAAAGCAGCACCCGCGTCACCAATCACCGCCCGCCCAGGGGAAAGGCAGTTGGCTACGCTGTGCCAGGCGTGATCCAGTTATCGAATCAAATCCGAGTCAGCCGTAGCGGATCTGCGACGGCGCGCCAGAAGTGGCCGCGCGAGGGGCGCCGCGGCCGACGAGTTAACCCGGGACGCGATCCGGGGTGATCGGTGACGGGGTAATGAACGCGGCGGTGCGCACCGCGGTGTTCGTCTCCGGCGTCGCACAGCGCGTCGCGCCCGAGAGAAGGGGGGCACGGGCACGGCGGGGCGTGTGTCATTTCGATGGGGGCGTGTGCCCGTTCGATGGTCGCGGCAGACGCGGTTTTATCACACGCGTGGCTGCCGCGAAGGACGGGGGCGCGGGCGAAGGCGGATGGCCGCAGTGGCGATCCACCCCCGAGCCGAACTCGCCGTTCGACTCCATGTTCGAGGCGGCGTCGGCGATGGCGGGAGGGAACCAGCCCGCGATGGACCCGCCGAGGAAAACTTTGAAGAAAAAGTCGAAGTCGAAGAAGGCGGTGCCGGGGAAGACGTACGACTCGTGGCTCGAGAAGGACGAGATGACGGGGGATGACGCCAGTACAACAATGGCCATCACTCGGGACGGGTGCGAGGATGAGTGCGATCCAGCGATCGAACCCGACTGCGTCCCGTCGCCGTACTGCTCAATCACCTTCATCGACGAATCTGAAGATGACGACGGCGAAGGCGACTTCGCGCCGCCGATGTCGGACCCGAGGACCGCGGCGGGTGGGACCCCGTCGCCCTCCCCGCCGACGTCCGCGTGGCCCCCGTGGCTCGAGGATACGATGGCCACCACGCACGTCTCCGGACCCGCGTGCGACATAAGCGCCACGGTGGAGGTGTGCGCTGGGAAGCAATGCGCTCGAAACGGTCTCGCGTCTGACGTCATGAACTCGTTGCGGGGGAACATGCCCCCGGGGTGGACGCTTCAGCCCGGGCGCAAATGCATGGGGATGTGCAAACGGGCGTGCGTGGTGCGGGTGACCGGGGAGGTCAACCAGGTGGTGCACACGGGGGTGACGTCGGCGACGGCGGCAATCTCGGTGCTACCGGGGAGGAGCTTCTCCACGATGGCGGGGCTCTCCCTCGACGACTACATCCCGGCGTCCATGGAGAAGGAAAGGGAGACACTGGATGAGACACCGAGGAGCAGTGGGGCACCCGTGGCGGCGGCGTCGGGTCTGTTCGCCGCGGCAGCCGCGGCTGTGGACCGGGGGATCGACCTGGACGAGTCCGCGCGGGGCGAAGGGGACGCCTCGGGGGTGAAGACGAGGGAGAAGAAAAAAAAGAGGGACAGCTCGGTGCTGCTGGCGGCGAGGGCGGCGAGCGCCAGGGTCGAGGACATGGGCGTCGCGGCGTACTCGCGGGAGTTGAAGGAGCAGTCGAACAAGGAATTTCCGTTTAGCTACTAGATCATCAAGTTGAATCATCACGATTGAATAGTCTTACAAAACGTCGAGAGCGCTGGCTTTGCATAATTTAACCTTATGGTCCTCGGCTTGTCGCGGGGGCTCCCCCCGCCGTTAATGTACCGCACGTCGTGTGCCCCATATGTAATACCCTTCTACACCCTTCCCCGTCGAATAAATACCGTACCCCGCTCATCATTTGACGAGCTCCGGGGTGATGAGCTGCGCGAAGCTGTCGTTGCACGATCCCATCCTCGTCAGCACGTTCCCGCTCCTCTGCCTGGTGAGCATCTGAATCGACCCAAACGACTCCAGCTTGCCGATGCTGTCCCTGCCCCCGAGCTGACCGTCCGTCTCTCCCAGCTGATCCAACACCGCGGTCACGCTGCCCAGCTCACCAGTCAGGAGCGCACCCCAGTCCCCGCTGTTGAACTGCGCGAGGGGCTCGGCGGCGCGTCCCGTGTCCGGCGCCTCACCCTTGAGCAGCGCGGCGATGTCCGGCGGGAGGCTAATCTGTCTCCCGAGGCTGAGGCTTGGGTCCCTGTGCAGACCCACCGGCTTGGTGCGGATGGGCGGCGGGTGCGTGGACATGTCCAGGCCGACCGCATCGTCCACGCCCGGCGTCGTGGGCGGGGGCGTGACAAAGTTGAGGGGGAGGGAGTCCTCCCGCGGGATGAACCGCCCGCTGCCGTCGCGGCGGAGGTGCCCAGAGTCGCGGCGCTGCAGCGTATTCGCCCCGCCCGAGTCCCGCCGGCGCTTCTTCCGCTCGGGGGACCCGTGGAGTGTCTCGGGCTCGGTGGTCTTGANGGTGTTGAGGATGTCGTTGAGGCTCGTGTTCTTGGAAGCCTTGACGCCGTTGGGGCGAAGCGTCTTGCCCGCGGCGGCGGCGGCGGCCTTCGCCGCCTCCACGTCGCGCTCAGCCTTGTCCGCGGATCTCGGTGAGAGGAGGTTGCCAGAGTCGTCGAGGTAGCGGTGGCCGGTGAAGTGCGCTTGGAACCACCTGGCGCGGCACTGCTGCGCGGTTCGGTTGCTCATCGTCTTGGCGATGGCGCTCCAGTTGGCGCCGTGCCGGACCCGCAGCTCGGCGAGCTTGCGGTCCTCCTTGGTGGTCCATTGCTTGCGCGAGACGGAGGGGTCGAGGTGGCGCCTCCAGCGGCCCATGCACTGCTGGTCGGTCCTGCCCTCCATGCGGCGGGAGATGTCGGCCCAGCGAAGGCCGTAGGTATCGACGAGCGCTTGGAGCTGCGTGGGGAGGATGGGAAGAGGTCAGGTGACATGCGGTTGTGAAATCGGAGCCGCGGCGTGAATCGAGTTTGTGTCGGGTGGGCGTGTGTCGATTTGTTGATTGGTCAACAGAGGCGGGGAGGGGTCGTACCTGGCGATCCTCGGCTTCGGTCCACTTGTCTTTGCGAATGTTGGGGTTAACCTTATGGCGCCAACGTTGCGCGCACTGCTGGCCGGTGCGGCCGGGCATCTCGGCGGCGACGGCGGCCCATCGGTTGCCGTGCTTGGCCTGTTCGCGAGGGAGGAACGTGATTGCTCAGAAAAAGTTTTTGCGATGCGGGAGGTTGTCGGTGCGTTCGATACGGCGCGTACCTGAAGTGCGGAGAGCTGGACGTCTTCGATGTCGGTCCATGGCGCACCCTTGAGGTCTAGGATGTCTGCCATCGTGGTATTTACGCGACTTGGCTTGGGGATACGTGCGGTGGGGCGAGGCGTGTGCTCGGCGGAATGGCTCGGGTTGCGAGTTATTTCAAGTGTAAATAGCGAATCGCGTTCGCGATATGGGGAAAACTAGACCGCCGTTTTTGAGTCAGAGGGAAAATGTGACTGTCTGGCAAAAAAAACGCTTGAACACCGAGTTGTGCCATTTCGCCAGGTGGCGGTTTTTTTCAAGCCAAGCTGAAGGAAGATTCCCTCGCAGCGCGAGATTCGGCCCGCGAATAGCGTTATGTTCATTCCCCATGCGGGCCGACGTTCCACTGTCCGTGACGCAGCCGTGACATGAAGGGTGATGATATCTTATTCAAGAAGCCGGGTGCTGAGGCGATGTCCCGCAACACCAAGGGAGACGTGATGCCGCAAACCGAAGCGCTGGCGTACGCTTCTGCCCTTCCTCCCGCGCAAAGGTCAGACGTCAGCGGTTGCTACTGCCTGAAATGCGTCCCTTGCGGGTCGTTTCCCATCGCGACGCACTGCGTTTGCGGCGGTGATTCGCTGTGCTGGGGGTGTGGAACGATTCCGTTCGCGTGCTGCTCGATCCCGATGCCTTTCATAGACCCGTACTTCAGGAGCATCAAGCGAGACTGCACGGTGATGTTGGTCGACGCCGAACGCGGAACACTCGCTTGCTATCCGGGAGAAAAAGCGGAGAAACCGTGCTGCATCTGGTCCAAGCTCTGGTGAGAGGCTGACATCAGGTCGCGTGTATTATTAACCTCCGCGCCGTCGAGCAGCGCGCTCACGGCCCGGGGACTTCGTTGTATCCTTAAACATAGCATAGCATCCTGTATTATGTCTGGAACTTCACGTCGCCGTAAGCAATCTTGCTCTTGCCTCGCTCTCGGCGACTCGTCCTATCAGTTTTTTGGATTTGGTTGATTTCAGCGATAGGTCAGAGGTCGTGCGCCTCGTGTGGACCATAGGTAGACCACGATGGCCGCTGCACAAGCCGTCGGATCGGCGTCGAGAGGGTTCTTTCGGGTCGATGCCCGCTCGATCGTCGCCTCGACGCGTCGGTCAGGGGGACGAACCGCCGCCGTAGCCAAGACATCGCCTCAAACGAGAAGGCACCGCCACGTCTCGTTGAGGGCCACGTCGTCGACCGCCGCCGTCCCGACGGACATCCCCGAGCAGCAGGACTCCATCTCCGCGGACGCCGATTCAGATGACGACGACACATCCGCGACGATGCCCACGACGGGATCGCTCACGAGAGCCATCGTGGAGATGGAGGACGACACCGCGGACGCCATGTTGGAGACCATCTTACAGTGGGCGATGGACGTCAAGGGCGTGGAGCTGTACGAGGCGCAAGAAGAGGCCATCTTGGAGCTCGTCGAGGGTAACAACGTGCTCCTGACCACGCCGACAGGGAGTGGCAAGACGATGGTGGCCACCGCGGCGATCGCGGCGGCGACGGCGAGGGGCGACGCCGCGTGGTACACCGCGCCCCTCAAGGCGCTGGTCACCGAGAAGTTCTTTCAGCTCGTGAAGGACTTTGGCGCCAAGAACGTGGGTTTGCTCACCGGCGACGCGTCCGTCAACCCCACCGCGCCCATCATATGCTGCACCGCGGAGGTACTCGCCAACGCGGCGCTCCGCCGGGGACGGGACCTGGACTGCGGCCTCATAGTCGCCGACGAGTTTCACTTTTACGCCGACCCCGATCGAGGGTGGGCGTGGCAGGTTCCCATGGTGGAGATCCCGGACGCCCAGTTCCTCCTCATGTCCGCCACCTTCGGCGACACCGCTAAGTTCCAGCGGCACCTGGAGGGGAACGCGGCGGGACGGGACGTCGGGGTCGTGGGCGGCGGGGAACGGCCGGTGCCGCTCGAGTTTGAGTACCGAGAGACGTCCTTGATCGAGAGCATCAAGGAACTCGTCGATACCGACAGGGCGCCCGTGTACATCGTCAACTTCTCGCAGCGAGAGGCGAACGAACGCGCGCAGGACCTGTGCAGCACCCTCTCGTTGACGACCGACGAGAAGAAGGCGCTCAACGCCGAGCTCGGTGGGTTCAAGTTTGACACCCCGGTTGGTAACGAGCTCAGGCGGTACATCTCCTTCGGCGTCGGCGTCCACCACGCCGGTCTCCTACCAAAGTACAGGCTCCTCGTGGAACGTCTCGCGGGGAAAGGTTTGCTGAAGTGCATATGCGGGACGGACACGTTGGGCGTGGGGGTGAACGTCCCGATCCGCGCCGTGCTCTTCACGCAGCTGTGCAAGTTCGACGGGATCAAGACCAGGCTGCTGACCATACGAGAGTTTCAGCAAATCGCCGGTCGGGCGGGGCGGAGGGGTTTCGATACCAAGGGTTTCGTGTGGTGCCAGGCCCCCGCGCACGTGGTGGAGAACAAACGAGCGGAGGCGAAGGCTGCCGCGGCGGCTGCGAAGAGCGGGGGCAAGGCTAAGAAGGTGAAGAAGTCCCAGCCCCCTGATAAGAACTTTGTACAGTGGAACGAGGACAACTTTCGCCGGATGGAGACGGGCGCGCCGGAGACGCTGGACTCCTCCTTCCAGGTGACGCACTCTATGATACTCGCGGTGCTATCTCGCAAGGGAGACGGTAAGCGTTTCCTCCGGGACCTCCTCGTTCACAACCACGAGCCGAAGATCCGACAACGGAAGCACCAGAGGCGGGCCATCAGCATGTACCGCTCGCTCAAGGACGCCGGGATCATCCAAGAGACCGGTACGATGGACACGAGCGGCCGCGCCGTGAACCTGGGGTTCGACATCGGGGACCAGTTCTCGCTCACTCAGCCCCTCTCTCTGTTCGCGGTCGAGTACCTTCCCACGCTGCTCAAGACCCACGGAACGGACCACTCGACGCGAAGTAAGCTGAGGGACGAGAGGTACGCGCTGGACGTGCTCTCCGTCCTCGAGGCTGTGCTCGACACCCCCGGCGCCGTCGTCAACGCGCAGGTGAACAAGGCCAAGACCAGGGCTGTGAACAAGATGAAGGGCGATGGGGTCGAGTACGACGACCGCATGGCCGTGCTGGAGGAGATGGACTACCCCAAACCCCTCAAAGACGAACTGGAAGCTTACTTTGAACCGTTCAAGCGCCGGCACCCTTACGTCGGAGCCGAGGAGCTCAAGCCCAAGTCGATCGCGCGGGAGCTGTACGAGTCCGGGTACGACTTTAACAAGTACGTCACCCACTACGGCCTCAACCGCAGCGAGGGTGCCCTGATGAGGTACCTCACCGACGCGTACAAGGCTATGGTCCAGAACGTCCCGGAGAGCATGAAGTCCCCGGCGGTGATCGATCTGGAGGAGTGGCTGGGGGAGACCATCCGAATGGTGGACTCCAGCCTCATCGACGAGTGGGAGGCGCTCAAGGACCCGGTGGCTGCCGCGCGAGCCGCCGAGGACGAAGCCGCGCTCGTTGCGCTCGGCGCCAGCCGGGAGAGGTTCACGTCGGGACGCGCGTTTCGTGTCATGGTGCGAAACGCGGCGTTCCGGTGGGTGCAGTTACTCGCGGTGGGCGAGGAGGAGGACATGAACGAGCTCGCGACTGAGAACTTACCGCCGCGGGGCCGGGATACGGCGTGGAAGGTGGACCAGCTCTACGATTTAATCGACCCGTACTGGCACCAGCACGAGCAGATGGACGACGGGTACGAGGCGAGGTCGCCCGATTTGTTCAACCTGAGCGACGACGGGGATGACGGAGACGCGCACTGGCGGGTGGTGCAGAAGATTCGGGACCCGGCCGGGGACTTGGACTGGTGTGTCGAAGGTGAGGTTGACTTGGAGGCTTCCGAGACGGAGGGGAGGGTGGTCATGCGCCTGGTGGAGATCAGGCAGGAGGGCGCGGTCAAGAAGGAGGAGGCCAAGGTGGTACCCAGCGAGGAGGACATATGGGCGGCGATGGAGGAGGAGACAGAGTACGAAGACGAGGAAGAGTAGCCTCGGTTTGAATCGCTCGGATTGAAATAAATCACTTCTTTCTCGGTTTCGCCCTGTTCGTCGCCTCCGCCGTCGTCGGGTCGTCCGGCCAGTAGTGCTTCGGGTACCGCCCCTTCAGTTCCTTGGCCACGTCAAAGTACGTGTTTTTCCAAAACGACGCCAAGTCCGTCGTCACCTGCACCGGCCGACTCGCCGGCGATAGCAAGTGAACCTCGATCGGGACCCTCTTGGGTCCGATCGTGGGAGTCTCGCCCATCCCGAAGAGCTCCTGCAGCCTGGCGCGGAGCACAGGCGTGCCCCCCGGGGTGTCGTAGTCCAGCGGTAAGTTCGACCCCGACGGTACCTTAATATGGGTCGGACACGACGCATCCACCTCCATCGTCTGCTCGTACGTCAGCAGGCACCGCACGAGTCCGTCCCCGTCCAGCTGTTTGTGCATGGCGCTCTTTGACGTGACCCCGGGAAGCATGGGTGCCAGCCAGTCCGCCAAGGACGCCTCCAACGCGACGTCGCTTAGGTCCGGGAGGTGATCGGCGCCACCCACCGTTCTCAGCCAAATCACCCGCCGCCTCCACGACTCCGTCTTGGCGCTCCACCCCAGCGCCGCTTTTACCCCCATCTCCTTGACGCCGTACAGCATGGCGTCGACGGTGTCGTCCGGCTCGGGCTGGAAAGGTGCCTCCCGCAGCACCGCGTCACCCACGCACAGCTGGCGCCTGGCCACCACCGCCTTGCTCGCGCTCGCCCACGACACCGAGTCACGTCGCCGGCACAACGCATCCGCCAGGCACCCCGTGTCCGGCTCCAGCGCGGTCATAGGCACGGGCGCGGCGAGACGGACCCGGTCGTTCCTCGCACCCCCGCCGACCTCGCCCGATGACATCTCGGCGACGGCGAGAACCTCCTCCCTCGCGAGCGGATCCGAGCCCGGAACTGACGCCGCGCCGATACCCCCCGAGAGCGTAAAGTTGCCACCCTTGCTTCGCCGGACGCCGACTCGGTCGGGGTACGCCATCGCCAGCAACACACCCGCCTCGTTCTCACCCTCGCCCAGGAGGAAGTCCCAGCACGGACCACCCGGGTCCCCGCCGCCGACACCCGGCGCGCACCAGTCCCCGCTACTCGGGTCCTCCGCCGCCGCTCTCTTCACCGCGTTTAACAGTTGAGACGCAACCTTACCAGCCTCCCTCGCCGCGTTTCGGTCAATCTCATACCCGCGGTACCCGCCGTACGCCGCACCGAACCCGCCGATCCCCCCGGACGACGAGGAGACGACGGCGCCAGAGGAGACAGAGGACGCGCCGGCCCTCGCCGCCTTCGCCGCAGCCTGCACGCCACCGCCCGCGGGCTTACGACCTCTCGGCGCCCCCTTAAACTTTTTATTCCGCCCCTTGGGTAGCTTAGTCCCGATGGGCACGCGAACGGGCGCGGCCGGGTTGGGCGGCTGGTCCGTCGGTGAAGGCGGTGGTGAAGGCGTCGGCTGCGCGGATGTCGCGTCCGCCGCGAGTGACCAGCGTCCCGGTCCGTCAGCGCCGGCTTCACCGACGGACCAGAGCGCGCCGAGCCTCGCCCTGACGTCGGCTGGCGCGTCCCTCCCTCGAAGCAGGTCCCTGTCCGACACGACGGCGGCGATCTGACACGCCATCCGGCAGCTCTCCGGTCCCCTGCGTGCGCCCCACAGGACCATCCGCGCCAGCCGTGGGTGCAGTGGCAGCTGAGCCATCCGCGTACCGAGTGGCGTGACCCGCCCCGTGAT
>JGI26273J51734_10000604_pt1 | contig 19116 bp, 15 predicted proteins | sample SaaInlV_125m_DNA_FD_51734 | JGI IMG/M metagenome (IMG submission 51734) | reverse complement strand
CCCACGTCCATGGTTGCAAATGCGCCCCGTTCGGAGCGGTGCCACCTGAAAGGATTGCCAGTTCAATCAATGACCGATGGACCATTTTCGATGAAAAATGACGCGTTGTACGGCGTTTTCTATTTTCTTCATAGGCTTCCTTTGCTTTTGCAATCATCTGTTCTTCCGGGACTTCGTTCCACTCAAGTGGAATAAAATCGTCTTCATCCATGCACGTGCGACAACGACGGTGGCTTTCAGTGCTTTTCGTTGCCATCAAGCTTCAGGCATCCGGCCGCGCATCCTGAGCCAGGATTCACTGCCAAACATAAGCGCGTACATGGCAGCGAGCCACAGCGTGGGTCGGCCCCAAGCTTCGATGGCCATGACCTCGGGCCCAATACCTTGCCCGAAGGCAAGCAATGCAGTGAGCCATACGAGGGTGAGTCCGTGCAGCGCCCACCGAACCGACGCCATAATCTGCGTTGAATTAGCTTTCATTTCCGTCATTTCAACCTCGGTCAATACGGCGGTGACTCCTTTCAATTTATCCAGCGCAGTACCGCCATTCCATCGAATTTGTCCCAATTTAAACCGGCTGAATATTTCGATTCCTGTGAACATGGTAACCCAGACCACAACCACTTCGAGGAAGGGTTCAGCACCGAGTAAATTCAGGTCACCTCGCGTGGACCACAGCAACAATCCCCACAACCATGAGACGAGGAGCAGTTGGAACGTGCGGGCAAACTTGGTGATGCGATGCAGCAATTCAGCATCGTGAGAGAGCAACATTTCGAGCGCAATGACAAGGCAGGTTGTCGCAGAAAGGCCAACACTGACGAGCAACCACCACCAATCTAAATCCCCATCGCGCCATGCAAACATCAACGCAATCATCGTCCATGCTAAGGCCAACACGGAAGCAACNTTTGCTGTTGCTTGCATGGTGTAGAGCGGATCACGACCATCTTTGAGGACAGCAAAACCACCCATGAGGCGGGTTTCAAAAGCTGAATCGTCAACAATGCCATGAGCAGCAGCAGTCATGCCGCCGACAGCCTTGATGCGTGCCTTGTCAATGATCGACTCCGCTTCACCCAAGGACCACTCATCGTCAAGGCCACCACGGTTCCAAGCAGAGCCACGGCTTGCAGAATGTGCAGCTCCAGCCCCTCTGTGTTTGGTGTTTCCAGACGACCGTGTTTTGGCCCATGCTCTGATTTCATCGGACATGATTTCTTCGACTTGATCTTCGTTCAACGGAGCACCGTGGTCAGTGTACAGCCATCGGCACTGGATCGGTACGGGGGCAGGGTCGACATCCGGCGCAACCATCTGGAATTGACCCGGCCCGAGGGTTGGCAATTGAGCGACCAAATCTTGGTCGCCCCCGCTTTCTTTCAACAAATGGCGCACCTTTTCGACATCTTGTGGTTGAGTGAAGCGACCGATGAATGTCGTGTTCGCCTGCGCCAAGATTTTGTAATCAACGTCGCTGACATTCTGCGTAGCAAGAACACACGCAACACCGTATTTTCGGGCTTGTTTGAAAATGAGTTTGATGAGGTCCTTTGCAGGAGGGTTCCGTGGGTGTGGTGGCAAATATGGCGCCACTTCNTCCATGAAGAACAACAACTTCAATTCCCCATCAGCGGGTTGTTGCGTCAACATCCAATCGTAGAGCTCACGAGAGAGTTCTTGGACGAAATATTGCTTCTGTGCTTCGTCTTGGATGGTGTTAAGATACACAATATTGAGNGGTATTTTNCCTGGNACAGCAGGNTCGACGAAGGAATCGATGTCGATTGGCACGCCGTTNGAAAAGAGCAACTGNTTGACGCCAGAGGAATAGGCTGACAATCGCCTTGCCAAATCGTTTCGAGTGGTTTTTGGTAAACGCTCTTCGAAATCAGTGAGTCGGTGATCGATCATCACTTCTTCCCATGTAGGCACGACTGGTTTCTCTTCACCTTCTTCGACCTCGTAAAAACACTCAGGGTAGAGGTGGCGCGTGAATTCTTGATTTGGCTCGCGTACAACTTTTGCGAGGGCTTGAAAATCCCCGACATTGAGTCCATGTTTTGTCCCCTCAACAAGAATTTCATAGAGGAATGGCTTGACGATTTTTCCTTGTGCCTTTTCCACATCATACCCTGCAAGACTCGTGAACCCTGCCGCCACCATGTCCCATGCAGTGATTGCTTCTTCAGCATCTAAATCCGGCGGAGGCGCTCGAAACGGATCGATGCAGAGCGGCAACCCTTTGGAACGCAATGGGGTCCAAATTCGGACCTCGCACATTTCCATCAGCTTCTTTGCTCTGCTAACATCGCCACCTTCCTTTTCCAATTCAGCAGGCTCGATGCCAAGCGCCAGCCTCGCTAAGTCGCCTTGTGGATCGATAATGAGCGAGGGGATTTTTGCTAAAGCAGCCTCTTCAATGAGGGCTTTCGCCATGACCGTTTTTCCTGAACCAGTGGACCCAAGCATCGCAGCGTGTCGAGCCAACACCATTGATTTGATGTCGATTGGTTCACCCGTATCTCGTCTTGAACCGAGAAACAATCCTTTGGGTTTGAACTTCTTTTTCTTTGGCAGGGGGGCTTCAGTTGCTTGTTTGGGTGTTGGAGGGCCCGGGGACAGAATTTCATCAACCAAGTCAGCGTAACTGGGTTCTTTCGATGAAGGGAGGGTGCCGGGGAACTCGTCCTCTTCCGACACCATAGACGGTGCAAACTGGTTGGAGGTCTTGAAGACCGCGCTGCCCACGATGGTAAATGCGCACACTCAAGGGGGTCGAACATTTCGCCAAAGCATGGAGCGCATCCCAACCGGCCGCCCATCATGGAACAACGCCATGAGGCAGGCCGCAGTCGAGACGCTTGATTCCAAACGGTGGGTTAAGGGTCCGAAGGTTGCTGCATTTGGAGCAGCCTTTGCCAACCACTCCGGGGCACTCAACGCCCACCCTTGTCAAAACGGGTCGTCCTCACTTTGGGCAGCCCTTCGCATTGCTGGCATTGGCCCGGGCGATGAGGTCATTGTCCCTTCCTACACCTTCATTTCAACAGCGACGTGCATCGAGTTGGTTGGTGCGACAACCGTGTTTGTGGACGTCGAACCTGACTATTATTGCCTCGATGTTCAGGCTGTTCGAAATGCCATCACGCCTTCGACAAAAGCCGTGATTGGCGTCCACTTATTTGGGCAGCCATACGACTCCGAACTCATCGAGGTGTGCGGTGAAAATGATCTCGTTTTGATCGAAGATGCAGCGCAAGCCCACGGTGCAGCACAAGACATGGTGGATGGAACCTCCCGTGTTGCTGGTTCAATGGGCGACATTGGCTGTTTCTCCTTTTTCCCATCGAAAAACATGGCAGTTGGTGGCGAAGGAGGGATGCTCACGACGACCAAAGCAGCGTATGCAGAGAAGATTTCAGGTATTACAAATCACGGCCGCTCACCGAATCTTGAAGCGATGGAACTTGGAAGCAACCTTCGCATGTCGGAAGTTTCTGCCGCCATCGGATTGGTTCAATTGGAACATTTGGACGGCTGGGTACAACGTAGAAACGCAATCGCAGCCCGCTACACCGTAGCATTGGCGGACCACCTCCACCTCTCACCGCCATCCGTCAGGCCGGGAGCGTACCATGCATGGCATCAATATTGCATTCAAACGGACCACGCCTCAGCGTTTGTGGAACATATGGATCGCAACCACATCGACGCACGCCGATACTACACGACGCCAATACATTGTCAACAGGTGTTTCAGAATCACTCACAGTATCAAATCACGCTGCCCGTCACCGATCACCTTGGCCAAACCCTGGTCGCAATTCCAGTGATGCATGAGTTGCACGATGAGGAGATTGAACGGATNNTCANAGCACTCATCACGTTCAATCCATCGTGAATTCAGATTTTCGGTGGGCAAGGCTTGCGTTCGACCAACTGTGGTCACCTGTGATTTCTTCACCGAGCCATGCCGGTAATTCAACGGATGCATCTTCGGCGGGAAGTTCGACCTCGGCTAGAACAAGAGGCGAGAGTTCACCCTCAAATTCATCCACTTCCCAAACAAAACCGTCGACACCATCCCATAGGTACCGTCGTTTTTCCACAAAGGGATGCTCTCGTTGCATCACAATTCGTTCACCNAGGTCCCGTTCGATGTTCCATTCAAGTTCAGCTGCTGTGGCGTTTGTTCGCCTTCCTTTGAGGGTAAGCGTTGTGCGTTCGTCCCGGAAACGAATGCGCACGGTCCAGTCCTTTTCCCTCAAAAAAATCACACGCTTTTCTTCCTCAAGTTGAATGATTTCAACAACCTCGTTGTAGACGAGTGTGTGCCCTTGAAGGCGTAAGAGGTNCGCATCGAGGTAGTATTGGATCACTTTGGATGATGCTTCAAGCACTCTCCATGGTTTTTCGCTTCCTTGGTCGACAAAAAACCTACGTTCGATTTCGAGATGTTCTTCCATAACCTCTCCACCGGACATACTTCGCAGTGCACTCGCAGTCTTAGTGTCACCGAATTTCTCATCGGGTTTGAAGGAGATTTGTCAAATCATTGAACCAAGTTCTTGAAGAGCGTAAGGGCGATGTGAGGTCATGAATGGGCATTGGTTGGTCCGAATTCTCTTCCTTGGAGCGCTGGCTTCAATCTCCTTTGGCCTCGGGCTTTTTGATGCATCAAACCAGACCCTAGAAACCCCAGAAGGCCTTGATAACTTTTCACCCGATGATCCCCCTCTCGAGGCGAGTGATTCTGCTGAAGATGCAAAGATAGAAGATGATGCTGAAGCATTCGATGGGTCTGATGCGAAATCAGATGTCCACGGAGAAATTTTCATTGGATTAGGCAGCGGAATGTTAGCACTGCTTTTCGTTGGCACCAGCCTCTTTGAAATTGTAAAAATCGCCGTATTAATGGCACTCATCACCCCTCTTATCACACGGAAAACAAAGGAGGATGAATTGAACAGAGGACGAATCCTTGGTTTCATCGAAGGGAATGCAGGCATCCATTTTTCGGCACTTCGCGACGCCCTCCAATTGGCGAACGGTGTGACCGCCCACCACTTACAATCCATGGAATCTTCAAACCAAATCGTTTCTTGGCGAGACGGAAAATTAAGACGCTACGCTGCCGCCAACCTTCCCGCGGATAGAAGGACATCCATCGCCCATCCAATCGTTGGAACTCGGCTGGCTATTCTTGAGACATTGTCAGATGCGGGGCAAGTAGGGCTTTCCAACACCCAGTTAGCAGAGAAACTACGCCTATCAAGACAACTAACATCCTATCACGTGAAGTATCTAAGTCATGCTTCTCTCATCGAACCTACAAAGCCAAAGAAACGATCGCCATGGAAACTCACTGTGCTAGGTCTTGACACCCTCACTCCAACCCAAGACCGCTAGGAAAGTAAAATCAATTTACCAATTTCTTCATAGCCGAGGGTTCCGTAGTATTGCTATGAAAGAACACAAGACGCTGGCGCTCGCCATGATTTCCTTGTTCCTGTTTTCAGGATGCTTGGGCGCGGTTGAACCTGGCGTTGAAGTTCCCTCAATTGAGTTGCCAGAGGATTGGTCGACAACGGTCCAACGGACGGTTTCAAACCCTCAATTGAGTCAGTTTTCCGATTGTGAAGAACTGGAACGTGCCCTCAAAATATCGATTGAGGAAGAAGCTCGAACTCAAATTCTCCAAGCCATCGAAGAACAGTATTTCTACGGCGGCATGTGGATGGAAGATGACATGGCCATGGCAGAATCTGCTGATGGCGGCACCGGGACATCGAGTCAACCTGCGCAAACGCGCCGTGTTGAAGGAAGTGATTATTCCGGAACGAATAACCAAGAACAGGGTGTCGATGAAGCTGATTTCGTCAAAACTGACGGCTACAATATCTACTTCATCAACGGACGCAATCTCGTTATCTTCGCAGTTCCTGAATTTGGTGAATTGAACCTTCTTTCAACCACGAGCATCCAAGGGAACCCGACAGCGATGATGCTCGATGGTGATCGACTTGTCGTCATCTCTTCAGTCTCGACGTGGACCATTGCCAGCAATGATCCATTGTCTGAGGAACTCGGATGGGATGATAGCAACGTCTGGCGGACCAACTCACTGACCAAGTTCACGGTGTTCGACATCACCAACCGCTCTTCACCAGAAACGGCGAAAGAGTTGTTCATTGAAGGAAATTACATGACAGCGCGAGAAGTCAACGCAACAGTTCGCACCGTCACCCACGCTTGGATGAATATCCCAGGGCTGCAAACGTGGTTGGACCTGCCAAACGGGTATTGGAATTTGGATTACGACGACCCACTTCGCTTGGAACTCCGTGAAAAAGTAGGCTACCAAACCATTCTTGACAATCAAGAAACGCTCGCCCGCCTCGACCTTGTCGATCTTCTTCCAAAGGTCTACGAGCGCGTTGATGGGCGCCTCACTGTTCACACAATGGACGACGATGCATGCGCAGATTTCGTTGCACCTGCCGACAGCCTCAACCGTGGGTTCAACAGTATTTTCACCTTTGATTTGAACGATGAAAACTTCGCCTTCCAAGCCGATCACATNNTCGGAAACTACCCTATGGTCTACGCTTCAGAAGATCTCCTAGTGCTGACAGAAAACGCATGGGACTGGTGGTGGTTCTGGGGTAATGACAACATGAACGATGCCACAAACATTCACACCTTCGATATTTCGAACCCCGGCGACACGGTCTACACTGGATCGGGGCGTGTGAACGGAACCATTCTCAACCAGTTCTCGATTTCTGAACACGAAGGCGTGCTCCGAGTTGCAGCAACATCAGGTCAGTGGGCCCGATGGTGGATGGAGAATCCAGAGCCAATGAGCTCAAGCGTCGTCAATTTTGTTCGCAGCGTTGACGTTGATACAGACGAACAAACGCTTGTCGAAGTAGGCCGTGTTGACAACATCGCTCCCGAGGAGCGAATTTGGAGCGCTCGCTTCGATGGTGATCGCTGCTACCTCGTGACGTTCCGGCAAATCGACCCACTGTGGGTCATCGACATGTCAGATGAAACCAATCCAACGATCCTTGGCGAACTTGAAATTCCAGGTGTTTCAACCTATATCCACCCTCTTTCGAGGGACCATTTGCTCACCATCGGCATTGGCCCTGGTGAAGACGGACTCGGCCTTGATTGGTCAAACACCCGCCTTTCGCTGTTCAACATCACCGACCCAACAACCCCTGCTGTTGACGATGTACTCTCATTGAGCCCGGTGATTGACCCGAGTGAATCCGGCTGGTCGTGGTCGTTTTCCGAAGCATCCTATGAGCACAAAGCCTTCCAATACTGGGCGCCAAAAGGTATGCTTGCGGTTCCACTTGCGACCTACAAGTATGACAGTTGGTACAACGAAGAGGGTGGCTATTCCTACAGTTACAACTTCGTCAGCAAGTTGATGATCGTCAATGTATCAGAAGAAACAGGTACGCTGTCAGTTCACGGCGAAGTCAATCATTCTTCGTTCTACAGCAGTGATAACCAACGCTCCTACTACAACAGCTACGATGTTCGACGTTCGATTTTCATGGGTGATTTCATTTACGCTCTCTCCGCTCAAGGCGTGACCGCTACAAACCTCACGACGATGGAAACGTCAGCTTCAATCGCCTTGACCTACGAAAATGTATGTTATGGATGTTATGATGATGTAGTTGTGTCAGATAACGGCGGCGAAGGAAGCACTTCGAGCGAATCTGGCGAGGCGGAAAGCGAACCGATGAGCAGTTGAGGTGACACCAATGGGATTCACAGTTGCTGTCGTTGGATGCGGACGCTGGGGATCCGTCCATGTTGCAAGCCTCTTACACCTCAAACAAGAAGGAATGCTCAACCGCGTGGTTGCGTGTGATCTTGTTGAGAACACCGTCGAAGCAATTCAAGGCGCCGATGCCCGCTACACTTCATGGCAAAGCATGTGTGAACATGAGACCCTAGACCTCGTTATTCTCGCCACACCAAACGACACCCATACTTCGCTTGGCATGGCCTTTCTTGCCAAGGGCCTCCATGTGCTGATTGAGAAACCATTTGGGGCATCTCCGAGTGAAGCACGTGCGTTGCTCGACAAAGCAATTGAGAAACAAGCAGCGGTATTTTCAGGCCATCTTCTCCGACACCACGCAGGCTTCCAGCATGCGAAGCACCTCATCGAAGAAGGGGCAATCGGGCAATTGATCAGCGCTACATACGCACGGTGCACCGTCCGGCCAAGACCGCCATCGACGAACCTCATCGACGGACTTGCGTCTCACGGCATCGACGGACTTGCCTACCTTTTCCCCGAACGATTTGAGTTTTCAAACACCAAGGTCACACGCCAAATGGGAAATCAAGACGCAGCAACATTGGTCATTGAAGATGAAGAATACACGGCCTCCATCATGGTTGGATGGGGTGTAGAACGGGAGCGTCGGAGCCTTTGTGTGATCGGCAGTGAAGGAAAAATTGAGTTGGATTTTGGGCAACATTCGACCCTCACGTTCAACGGCGAAGTGTGCAACCTCAACCCATCAAGGTCACCCTTGCAAATGCAGGTTCTTGCCGCCCTCCATGCCCCGGAAATGACCCATGACCAGCACAAATCCATTTTCGACACCGCCGTGAATGTGGAGAAAGTCAAACTCGCTATGAGTCGCCAAATATGAGCAATCACCTTGCGAGTCTTCAAGAATTAAAGCGGTCTGGANGAATTCATGGGCATCCCCTATTCCACCATTCAACGCCTGTTCATCGGCAGCCTCGTCGCCGCAGGGCTCACTTGGTTCACCCAAGAAAATTTCACTGATGCGGCGTATGTGTTGATTGCACTCTCCGCACTCATCGGGGTCGCATGGGGCCTTTCAGAACGTGAAATGACGTTTGCGCACCTCGGAATGAATCAAACAGGGGCCCTCACCGTTCTTGCCTTCCTCGGTTCAATCGCTCTCTTTGCAGAAGTGAGCATCCGAGTATGGGGCTTCCCCACCACAGGGTCCTACCTTCTCTCTCTCTTTTTCGTCGGTTCCTTTTGGTGGACCAGTGCGTTGATTCAACCCGAAAACAACTGAATGTTGAAACCCGCCTAAAGCCATACCTTCAACGGGCGAAGGGTGAAAGGCCTCGGCCACTAACATCAACCGATTGATATGGCGAAGTACGGCGACCACCCAGCCCTCCCACAGCGACTTGAGGACCTTCTCATGGAGGATGTTCACACGGTTTTCATCAAAGCAGATTGCCCACCAAGGGTGAAAAGAGGGTCAATTGGGCAACTCCGGTTGGTTGATGTCGAAGGTGCAGATGATGGAAAATGGGACACCTTGCGCATGGAGTCTCTCCAAGAAGAACTGGTCGGCCTCATCGATGAGCACCGCCACCGCAGTGATTGTTTTCTTGAAATTGATCGTAAAGGATGCCAAGTCATTCAACTTGGCGACCTTCGAATTTCCTGTGCTTGGCCGCCCTTTGCTGATGCGCGAGAAATCACCATCGTTCGCCCTGTAGCAAAACTCTCTCTCGGCGACTATGAACTGGATCAACGCCTCATCGATCGCTTGGCAGATCACCATCGCGGTGTGTTCATTTGTGGGCGCCCAGGGTCTGGTAAAACGACCCTTGCCCAGGCCATTGCCGAATACCTCGACACAGATGTTGGAGCAATGGTCAAAACGATGGAAGCCCCCAGAGATTTACAACTCGCTGACCGAATCACTCAGTACGCCCCACTCGAAGGGGATTTGGAAAAAACCGCTGAAATCATTTTTCTTGTCCGACCCGATTTCGTTATCTTTGACGAAGTACGGCGGGCCCGAGATTTCGAAATCTTCGCCGATGTCCGGCTTGCTGGCGTTGGCTTGCTCGGCGTGACGCACGCAAATTCCGCCCTCGAGGCGATCCAGCGTCTCATCGGCAAGGTTGAACTCGGCCTTGTGAGCCAAGTTCTCGACACCATTATCCACGTTGAAGCTGGTCAAATCGAGCAAGTCATGGAACTTCGCATGACGGTGAAACCGCCAACGGGAATGCAGGAAGAACTGGCTAGACCTGTCATCGAAGTTGTCGAATTTCCAAGCGGGAAAATTACGCATGAAATGTTCGCATTTGGTTCCGAAATCGCCGTTGTCCCGGTTGAAGGCCGAAAGCAAGGTGCCCTGTCACCAATGAAAACACTCGCTCGAGACCAACTCGTCCACATCATCCAACAATGGGTTGGCGTTCAATGCCAAGTTCAGTTCAAAGGTGAAAGCAGTGCCACAATTTATGCCCCACAGAACATGATTTCCACCCTCATCGGGAAGGGCGGCGAAAACGTTCGTCAACTGCAAGACGAACTTGGAGGCATGCAACTCAATATCGAATCCTTTGATGAGATGCCAGAATCGATGGGTGCTCCTTCAAATCCACATTGGCGGGATGTCTCAGATCGTCGCAGCCGAGGCGGCAGGGCGTGGGAGCACAACGCACGCGGTACGAAGCCACGGAAAAACAAAGGAAAAAACAACAGGAAATAACACTTCACTCACGACTGAGTTCGCGTTACTGAACCGATGGTCAAGGGTAAATATAGGGGCGCTCTTTAAATATCTTAACTTTAGATTTCTCGCTCATGAGCAGTGATGATAGTGCCTCCGGAAGTGAAGGCCGTGCACTCGTAAAGTTCCTCCTTGAGAACAGAATGATGATGAATTGGATTTCCATTCTCATGATCGTTTACGCCGTCTGGGCCACCATCGAAGTGCTTACGAACGCTAGCGGCGCCACATGGTGGCCGCCCGAAACAGGCACTCCGGTTTCCGATTACTTTGATTCTGACACCAGCACTCAAAACATCAACAACGGCTGGGTAATCGGCCTTGGTGCAGTGTTCGGCACGATTGGCAGCATGGTCCAATATTTTTACCGAGCCGCACCATATGTTGACGCATCCATGCAGGCAACCGCTGCGCTCATCATCTCTGCTGTCAAGGAAGATGAAATCCAAGAATCCGCTGAAAGGATGGCGAAGGAAATGGTCGCTGCTGAAAAGGAAGAAGCCGAGGCTGAAGCACAAGCAGAGGCCGATGCACAAGCAGAGGCCCGAGCAGAGGCCCGAGCAGAAGCAGAAACAACCGCAGGGGCTGTTTCAGAACAAACAACAATCGACGAACCAACTGCCTCGTCGGATGTTATAGANGACGACGGGCAGCGCAAGAAATTCTGAGGTGAAATTATGTGGGAACATCGATCTGTATCAAACAAAGCTTATGCTGAAACCAAACAAATGCGACCAAGTGAGACATATGTCCGCTTGATGGACGTTGTCGAGGAAGCCGTATCGAAGGCGCAAGTCGCCGAATTCGATCACCAAGCATTCCTCAAGTACGTCCCGCAACGTGGCCCTTGGGANGAACTCCCTTCAAGCGACACTTCGAAATCTGATCCTCGGGTTCGTTACATCGGTCCAGCTCGCGCTCGACTGCTCAACACCAACCTCATCCTCGGCTCTTCGTGGATTGAAGCAGAGCGATTCAAGTTTGAACGACGAATTTCAAACGTGTCTGAATTCCTCAAGCAAAAGACCATCGTCAACGCAAACATGTGGACGCCGAAGCAATTGTCGACAACACAGACTCTATTCTTCTGTTCCACAGGGGATGAAGAACGCATGGGCGGTTCGTTCCTAACCGGCGATGGGCCCGGCGTCGACCACCCATTTTTGGGCGCAGCAGAAGGCGAAGAGCCTGAGTGGGAACCAATTCTTTGGGGACTCGGGCATCGCGGTGTTGTTCCCGATTCGGATCCACTCGACACTTGCTTCTATCCATCATTGATGCACCGTGGTGTTTCATTCAACAACCGACTTGGATGGACTCGTTACTCTCCTGCAGGATTTGGAAAGGACGCCAGCGGCTACATCATGACCCGCCCGGGCACATGGATTTGGCCTGCCGTGAACGGCAACCGCGAATCCCCGACAGCCTTCAACCTCCTCGTGAACTTGCCTGACCGCCGACTTTCGTTCGGGGAAGAAGGCATCACGGATGTGTTCATGACCACCGGCAAGACTTCTCTTTACAGCCTCATGGGCATGATGAGTTCTTCCACCGTGCGCCAAATGTTCGGCGCAGGGTCGGAAATGGTGCCACTCGAATTCCACTGTATTGAACCTGGATTAGATGAATGGATTGCAAGCGCAAGCGATGAAGACAAGTACGCTCGCCTCTTTGAGGTCTGTGCATCCATTGGATACATGCTCACCGATCCTTGGATTGGTGGCCTTGGCGGCGGTGCAAAGCGCCGACGTATGCTGATTTACCCACGCGACCAAGGTAACTTGTTGACCTGTGTGAACGCCAGCCAAGTAGCTGACCACGCTCTCAAGTCAAATTACGAGGCGACCGTGTTCACCAAGCTNGACCAAGCCGATTTCATGAACCGTGTCACCCGCCGTTTCAAAGCCTACGCAGACCTTGTCGCAGCAAGCGATGTCGCTCAAGGATCCCGATGGATCAGCCAAGCCGACTTCCACGATGGCGAAAAGAAGCAAGTTGGACCAAACGTCCACTCGATTCTCTCAGTTCGTGGCTATGATGTCATGAGCATGGATGAATACATCCAGACATTCAACGACATTTCTGCCGCACCAGACCGATTGATGCGCCGATGTGTTCAATCGATTGCAACAAACGCTCTAAAGACCGTTTATCCGCTTGTCGACTTGGGCGAAACAGGAGATNCTGCACCGTACTCGCACATCTTTGGGGCACGAGACGACAACCCACTTGTGTACTACACAGACATCCGGTTCTTGGTCCCAACCTCGATCGACAAACTCCGCAACATCACCGGCTCCCGAGGAGCAGACCGTGGACGAATGCGAGAAGCATACACTTCACTCACCGCAGCCGACCCAATGACCAGTCTATCCATACAAGATATCTGCCTACCGTTCTTGGCAGATTTGGGTGAAGACTCTTGGCAAACTGGAACAGGCTTGAATGAAAACGAAATCATCGTTGAAGTGACCATGGCCGTTAACCCCGCTCGAGTTTGGAAGGCAATCCTTGACCCCACAGTCAAGGAAGTGTTCGACTTGCCAAAGGGCAAGAAAGGAACTGCAGCCAACCTTTGGGGCGANATTTTCATGGAAAACGAAACACTGCACGCCAAGATGGAACGAGATGGCCTCGGTCATTATCTCCGTTTGTTGAAGCTAGCGTTCCANTGGGCNAACGATGAAGCAAGGAAAGAACACGGGTTGAAGAAATAAACCTCTTCATAATCTAAGGAGGCATTCCAATGTCAGCCACTCTGAACCTCACTGAAGTCTTGTCTTCGTTACAAGATTATTTGACAAAGGATGGAAGTATTTCGACTGAAGGTCGATCGTTTTACACTAATTTCCGGAACGAAATCAACGCTCACCCAGGGACGTTTGCTCCTACAGAAATTGAAATATTGATGGAAAACGCTCGACGCCACATGACCGAAGAAGTCTCGGATGAAGAGTTCAAAGGCTATGTTGAAGCCGTAATCTCTAAGATAAGTGTCAAAGAACGGCTCGAGATTAAAGCAAAGGAAGACGCAGACACGCGATCGAAGGAAGAGATCGCTCGAATGGTCGAAGAAGCAGAAGAAGAAGCACGAGCGAAAGTTCAAGCAGAATTCAAACTCAAAGCAGCAGCGGAGGCCCATGCCAACGCCACCACAGAAACCGACCACGTCCCCCCAACATCCCTCGAAGACGTTGAAGCAATGGTCAAAGAAAAGGCTGAACTTGCTGCGGAGGATGCGAGAAAAATCGCCAAAGATGCAGCGATTAAAGCAGAAGAACAAGCGAGAGAAGACCTTCGCAAACAAGAGCACGAGAATGCAATGGCCGAAATCGAAGCTGCTAAAGTGGCTGCCGAAGAGGAAATCGCTCGACTTAAAGCTGAAACAAAGGCTCAGATTGCCGCTGTGGAAGAAGAGAAAATTCGGGCCCAACAAGAAGCAGCAGCCAAGGCAGCTGAGGACGAGGCTCGACGCCTTGCAGAGGCAGAACTAGCACAGGCCAAGAAGCAAGCTGAAGCAGATCTCGAGGCCGCCCGCCAGTCTGCCCTTGAAGCTCAAGAAGCGCTTGCTGCAGAAGCAGAACGCCTCAAGGCCGAGCAAGAAGCAGCAGCTGAAGCGGCCAAAGAAAGGGCTGCAGAAGAAGAAGAACGACGCGCAGCTGAAGCAGAATTAGAACTGGCAAAGAAGCAAGCCGAAGCCGAATTGGAACAGGCGAAGAAGCAAGCTGAAGCGGAACTTGAAGCAATGCGTCAAGAAGCGCAAGCTGCCCAAGAAGCNCTTGCTGCTGAAACACTCAAGGCACAGGCAGCCCTCGAAGAAAGCCTCNAGGCAGCAGTCGAAGAGCCCGAGCCTGTGGAGGAGCCCGAACCATTTGAACCAACAGGAAAGGAGATTCCAGATCTCCCTCCGCTCGACGGTTCAGCAACGCCTCTAGCCCCTGTGAACGAATCATCAGGCATGAATATCCCTCTGATTCTTGCTACGGCAGGCGGCGCTATTGGGCTCTGTGCAGCTGCCATCATTATCCTTCTGTGAAAACGGACGTTTCTTTCTTAGAGAAAGGGTTCATCTATGCGCTTCACAGCCCCATGAAATGATGGCTCACCCAAATGACGGCTCTGGACGCGCCCCAGTGGCCATTGTCCGTCCAACAACATCGGTGACCAGTGGTGTAGCAGTTACGCAGAAACTGGTGACTGCCTCGGTCGCTTTTGGTGATTTATTGCGTGGCACCTTCGGGCCAAACGGTCTTGACAAAATGATGTACAAAACCAATGGTCAGACCGCCGTGACAAACGATGGAGCCAAAATCATTGCAGAACTTCTCGTTAAACACCCGGCAGCCAAAGCCTTCGTTCAACTTGCTGAATCCCAAGAAAACGCATGCGGCGACGGTGTCACAGGATGCATAATCATTGCAAGCGAGTTAATGCGCGAAGCTGGTCGCCTCCTCGAAAAAGGCCTCCACCCTCTGGTTCTTGTCGAGGGGTATCAACGGGCCTTGCAAACCACCCTTGAGACGATCGATGCGCGTGTCGTACGCATCCAACCCACCGACAACCAACGCCTCCTCGATGTGGCCCGCACAGCGATGATGGGGACAACTGCAGAGTCGGGGAGCGATCACCTTGCGCAGTGCATCGTGACAGCGGCTCAGACTGTTGCTACCAACCGAGACGGCACCCTTCATGTTCGAACCGAAGATGTCCGAATGGCAAAGCGCGGGGTTGGAGGGATTGCCGACAGCACCCTTGTTTCTGGGCTGATTATCGAACGTCACCTCGATTTGGACCGCTTACCTCGACATCTCAGGAATGGGACCGTCGCTGTGCTTTCTTGCCCCTTAGAAATCGAATCTTCCTCTCGGGATGCCGAAATTGAAGTGACCTCCCCCGATCAGTGGGTGGCGTTTATGGACGCTGAAGAAGCCCAACTCGACGCTAAAGCCCAGGCCGTTCTCGACAGTGGCGCAACTCTTGTGTTCTGTGCAGAGGGCATCGACCCTCGTGTGATGCACCGTTGTGCCGACGCCGGTGTCTTTGCACTTGCAGGCCTCGAACGCTCCGGCGCAGAAGACGTCGCAGCTGCCACAGGCGCCATGATGATTGACCATCTTGATTCCCTCGACGCCTCAGTTCTTGGTTCGTTCAAGACCATGTCCATTGAAACACTTGAGGGCGATGATTCACGAAGGGAGCGTCTGCATCTCGATGTGGGTGAACACGCAGGTTTGGCCACGGTCGATGTTGGCGGCGGTGATGGGGTGGCCAGCGAAGAAGTGATTCGTGGTCTCTACGACGCACTCTGCTCTGTCACGAGCGCCATGGAAACTGGCGAAGTGCTCCTTGGAGGTGGAAGCCTCCACATTGCCGCAAGCCTCGCCATCAAAGAAGCAGCAGAAGCACAAGGTGGTCGTGAACGCCTCGCCATGGAGGCCTTTGCCCGGGCCCTCGAAGCAATTCCCGCAGTGCTCGCAACCAATGCGGGCAACGATCACCTCGACACTCTCCTCGAATTACGTGCCCACCATCGAGACGGGTCCGCTGAAAGCGGGGTCCAATCAACCGGATCAGCAGGGCTGATCGAGGTCGCTTGGTCGAGTGCTGAAACCCTTGCTCATGCCATCGAAGCTGCTTGCGAAACGGCGTGTGGGCTGTTGCGGGTCGACCAAGTCATCTCTGCACGCGGCGACTGAGCCTCACCTGACCCCATCCTCTTGGGTCGCTATGTTCTTTATCATCGGACCAATGCATTCGATAACGGGTACCTCCAATGAGCACGTCCGTCCCGCCACGCCCACGAGCACTTCTCAGCGTCTATGACAAGACCGGGATTGTCGAATTTGCGACAGCACTTTCAGCCCTGGGCTTCGAATTGGCTTCAACGGGCGGGACCGCCCGCAAGTTGAGGGAAGCCGGACTGGATGTCATCGGCGTTTCAGACATCACTGGCCACCCGGAAATTTTTGATGGCCGAGTGAAATCACTCCACCCTGCAATCCACGGGCCCCTACTTGCGCGACTCGAAACAGAAGCAGACCGAGCGGGCCTCGCTGAACTTGGTTACCCGCCGATTCAGATTGTGGCTTGCAACCTTTACCCATTCTCAGATGCAGCTCGTCAACAACCCCCTTTGGACGATCTTGCTTTGTTAGAAATGGTTGATATTGGCGGGCCAACGATGGTTCGAGCGTCAGCCAAAAACCACAAGAATGTCATCATTGCATCAAATCCAGAACGTTACCCCTCGATTGTAACCGCTCTCCAGCAAGCAGGTGGGGCGGACGGTGTTGGAATTGACCTACGAAGAGCACTTGCACTTGAGGCATACGAACACACTGCGGCTTATGACGCAGCAATCAGCGACGAATTGCATGCAAGGTGGATTGGCCGCCCAGAACACAGTGATGAAACAAGTGTGCAGACAGAACGCCTCCCGGATACGCTCCTGGCCTCTGCAATCAAATCTCACACCCTTCGCTACGGTGAAAACAGTCACCAAGCCGCAGCCATCTATGTCGATCCAAAAGCGGCTGGATTGCACACAACGCTTGTCACTGCAAAGGTCGAAGGCGAGAAACCGATGTCCTACAACAACTACTCTGATGCAGATGCTACCCTTCGATTGTGCCGCGCCCTCTCAACTGATGAGTGGCCAGCAACACCCCATGTGTGCATCATTGTCAAGCACAACAATCCATGCGGCGCTGCCCTTGGAACAACCCAAGTTGAGGCCTATGAGGCTGCACTGGCAAGCGATCCAGAATCGGCTTTTGGGTCCATCATTTGCTTTAACGAGCCCCTTGAAGTTGACACCGCCAAGGCAATGGAGCCCTTGTTCATTGAAGTTCTCATGGCTCCTTATTACAATGAAGAGGCAAAAGCAATTGTCATGGCAAAGAAAAACCGCCGCATCCTTACCATTGACTCGCCAAACAATCGCCTTGCACCTCTCGAGCGAATTTTGGTACGGAAGCCGATTGAAGGCGGATGGTTGGTGCAAACCGAAGAACCCCCGGTTATCGATTGGGAAAAGGCAAAGGTCGCAACAACCATTGCACCAACGGACGCTCAAATCGCCAGTATGAAATTCGCAGTTCGTGTGTGTGAACAAGTCAAATCAAACGCCATCGTCATGGTTCAAGGCGTTGCCACCGTGGGGATCGGGCCCGGTCAAACCAGTCGCGTTGAAGCTGTCAAAATCGCTGCACGAAGGGCTGGCGACCGAGCAGAAGGATGCGTTCTCGCTTCTGATGCCTTTTTCCCATTCAAGGATGGTCTTGAGCAAGCAGCCGATGCAGGCGCGGCATCAATTGTCCAACCAGGCGGTTCAATTCGAGATCAAGAAGTCATTGATGCTGCAAATGAACGTGGCATCTCCATGTTATTCACAGGACACCGTCTTTTCAGGCATTAATTCGACCCTAGCCTTCAAGCAACGAAGGTCGGACCCTTGGCCATGGGGCACCTCGCAGAAATTGATAAATCGTATTTTCAGCATATGGCGGGTGCATGGAAAATGGCGTTCTGGTTTNCCTTGGGCGCCGTGCGGTTGTTGATTCATGGGATTCTCCCGAACGTGGATCAAGATGCAGGTCAGAAGACCGTCAACCACTATCTTCCGCAAAAGGATTAGGCTACAGTTGGAACCTTCCAACCAACCCACCAGACGCCAATGATTGCAACCACAGCGATGAGCGTCTGCCCAAACCCGGGGTCGCCTGCTTTGGTAATGCCCCAAATTGACGCTNTGGAAACCACGCAAATGATTGCGCTGATCACCATCTTTGAGTGAAGGGGCAAGGCGCGGCCAGAGCGGTAATACTCCAAAAGGGCAGGGCCAAACATTCTGTTTGTTAACAACCACCGGAATAGCTTCTGGCTTGAGCGTGCGTAGCAATAGGCTGCAAGAACGAGCCATGATGTTGTTGGCCAGCCAGGGACAACAATCCCAATAATGGCGAAGATCACTGCAAGGCTTCCAAATGAGACCCACAAGCCCCGAATGAATGGATTACGGGATGGTTTGTGCTCTGAGAGCACCCTCTGAATTACGGCCTCATCGCTCCCTGAAAGTCCCCCATGAAGAACAGGGTTAGGGTTGAGTTGAAGGGCGTCGCCCGGGCCGGAATCGGCATTTTCAACCATCGAACTCATGATGGCCTACAGCGCGTGCATCAAAAACTAATGGGCGCGCATCCGAAGTGCTCAAGGGCATTGGACCCTAGCACATGGCATGGGAGGCGCACCTTCGGAACAGCGACCTTCCACTGTTATCAAACCAGTTCGGTGTGCAATTCTGATTTCGGGGTCCGGCTCCGGTATGGAAGCAATGATCCACCATCAACAATCAAACCCGGGCTGCGGGCATGAAACCGTGTTAGTCATCGCTGATCGCCCTGATGCAAAAGGCCTCGAGCGCGCCTCATCGCTTGGTATCGAATCACGTTGCATCCCCCTTCCATCTGATCATGAAGACCCAACCAATCGACGTGTTGCCCACGAGAAAATTGTCCACGAGCACTTACTGGCTGCAAACGTCGACCTCGTTCTT
>JGI26273J51734_10000600_pt1 | contig 19160 bp, 16 predicted proteins | sample SaaInlV_125m_DNA_FD_51734 | JGI IMG/M metagenome (IMG submission 51734) | reverse complement strand
ACATCTGCAGAGGGCTTTCCACCAACCATGGATGGAAACGGAAACGGACTCACATTACCCCCGCTGGCCTGAGTGATTTTTCCAGCACCTTCTTTTTCAACTTCATCAATGCGAACGATAGATTGCATGGGGATGAAGCTTCGCTTTACATCCGAAAACTCATTCTTAAGCTTCTCTTCCGCTGGATCCACTATCATCTGAGAACGCTCACCAAAGATAAATTCCTCAACCTCCAAAAAGCCCCAAAGGTCNCTTTGAAAAACGTGACGAGCATAGATCTCGTAAACTTCCCCTTGGTTAAGAAAGGTAATTCTGTAAATAGGTTCACTGGCCATGGATTTTCTCTGCATTACACGCCTAAAAAGAATAANTATAATATCATAATCAANTCTAATAACATCGCAAAATGTTGCGCAATAGGTACTCAGAGCTATAATGCGCGAACTTTAAAGACAAAAGCCTTAGCAATGCAGCAGAAGCCTGTTAAAAAACTNCATATCGTCACTCATGGCTGCCAGATGAATGAGTACGATTCTGCTCGCATGCGTGATCTGCTCGGCGAAAGCCACCATATGGTGGCTACGGATAATGCTCAAGATGCTGATGTTATCCTGCTTAATACGTGTTCAATCAGGGAAAAGGCTCAAGAAAAAGTGTTTCATCAACTTGGTCGATGGAAACACCTCAAAAAAGCCAACCCTGATCTAGTGATTGGTGTTGGTGGGTGTGTCGCCAGTCAAGAAGGTGAAGCTATTGCTAAAAGAGCGCCCTTTGTAGATGTTATATTTGGCCCACAAACCCTCCATCGTCTGCCTGAGATGATGGAATCCCGAAAANCTGATGGTGCTGTAATTGTGGACATCAGTTTTCCTGAAATTGAAAAATTTGATCGGCTTCCAGAACCTGAGGCTGATGGTGCTAGTGCCTTTGTTTCCATTATGGAAGGTTGCTCTAAGTACTGCACATTTTGTGTAGTCCCCTATACTCGAGGAGAAGAAGTCAGCCGNCCCGNAGCAGATGTTCTCGCTGAGATCACTTCACTTGCGGATCAGGGTGTGCGAGAAGTTAACTTGCTCGGTCAAAATGTGAATGCCTATCGGGGAGACATGCCTGACGGAAGCATCTGTGATTTTGCCGAACTTATCCCTTTTGTCGCCAGTATCGAAGGTATTGATCGTATCCGCTATACAACGTCCCACCCAGTGGAATTCTCTGACGCTTTGATTGATGTTTATGCTCAAGTACCAGAATTAGTTAGCCACCTGCACTTGCCGGTACAAAGTGGGTCAGACAAGATTCTTATGGCAATGAAACGAGGTCATACAGCCATTGAATATAAGTCTAAAATTAGACGGCTTAGAGAGTTGCGACCTGATATAAGCATTTCTTCTGACTTTATCATTGGCTTTCCTAACGAGACTGATGAAGACTTTGCTGCAACGATGAAATTAATCGAACAAGTTGGTTTTGATACTTCATTTAGTTTTATCTACAGCGCAAGACCTGGCACACCCGCAGCTGATATGACAGACAATATTTCTGATCGGGTAAAAAAGGAACGACTGAAAATCCTCCAAAGCCGTATTAGCCAAAATGCATTTGAAATAAGTCGAAGAATGGTNGGCTCTAAACAAAATTTGCTAGTAACCGGTGTTTCAAAGAAAGATCCTGGACAACTCCAAGGGCGAACTGAAAATAATCGTGTCGTTAATTTTCGCTGTTCCGATCAGAGCCTCATCGGACAATTTGTAGAAACAATTATTACTGAGGCTTTGCCCAACTCCCTCCGAGGCCAATTGGCATAAGAGACTTTGATGAACTTTAGGTTAGAGAAATAACCTTTTCATTTGGCTTAGCTCACTGTCGTTCCGATCTTCGCATTCCGAACCACTAAAAAATAGTTTACGCTGATCCCTTGATCGAGCTATGCTNAGAATAGTTATNAATTATATAGGCGCTAATACACCCCTTGAAACAACTGNAAAGTCAGTCTTCTGCTTTTAATATCACCCTTGAGCCAAATGATGCTCACCGGCTTGCCTCACTCCGCGGTCAATTTGATGATAATTTGCACCTAATCGAGCAGCGACTTAAAGTTGAAATACGCTCCCGAGACAACTTCTTTGCAGTCTTTGGTGATGAAGACGATGCAAAGCATGCTATTGATGTCATCTTTAACCTTTACCAAGAGACAGCTCACTACAGCGATGTGACACCTGAAGAGGTGCACCTCCATCTCCGCCAATTTGAGAGACCAAAACCTATGGATCAATCTGCACACAGTGTTCAATCCGTCAATGATATTGATAATTTTTCAATTATTCGTACTAAAAAAGGAAATATTAAACCTCGAGGAATTAACCAGCAACGTTATGTTCGGTCGATACAAACCCATGATATTAACTTTGGTGTTGGTCCAGCGGGCACAGGTAAAACTTACCTGGCAGTCGCCTGTGCCGTGGAGGCATTACTTAGAGACGAAGTAGAGCGTATTTTGTTGGTGCGGCCAGCGGTAGAGGCCGGTGAAAGATTAGGGTTTTTGCCGGGTGATCTTGCACAAAAAGTAGACCCCTACTTACGACCACTTTATGACGCTCTGCATGAAATGCTAGGGTTTGAGACGGTTGCAAAATTGCAGGAGAGGAATGTTATTGAAATTGCTCCATTAGCCTATATGCGTGGACGTACCCTAAATGGCGCCTATATTATTTTAGACGAGAGTCAAAACACCACGCGCGAACAAATGAAAATGTTTTTGACGCGTATTGGGTTTGGCTCCACGGCAGTCGTCACAGGTGATATGTCTCAAATTGATTTACCAAGAGGCGTTAGCTCGGGTTTAGCTCATGTTTGTGATGTTTTAAAAGATGTTGAAGAAATCAGCTTCACTCACTTTGAATCGCGCGATGTGGTTCGCCATCCGATAGTGCAAAGTATTGTCGATGCCTATGATGCCTTTGAAAAAGATCACTAACTAATCTAATTATGGCTATTTTAGTAGATATTCAAAGAGCCTGGACGTTGCAGGAAACACCTGGTGCCGCAAGTATTGAATCTTGGGTTAATGCCGCTTTAGGTAATCGAACAGGTCCATTTGAGCTCAATATTCGAATTGTTGATCAACAAGAAAGTGCCCAATTAAATCTTCACTATCGGGGTAAAGAAGGTCCCACGAATGTACTTTCATTCCCCTTTGACGCAGTCACCCCAGAGCCTATGCCAATACTAGGAGACCTAGTTATCTGTGGTCCTGTAGTGTTAGAAGAAGCCAAAGAGCAAAATAAAAAAAATGATGCACACTGGGCGCATATGGTTGTGCACGGCGTATTACACTTGTTAGGCTATGACCATTGCGTAGATAATGAAGCAGAGGAAATGGAAACATTAGAGAGAGCGATTTTGCGCGGCCTAAATTACCCAGATCCCTACACTGAAATAACTGAGCATAATTGAGTTAACCATGAACGACGAATCCTCATCGACGAACACTTCAGAGACGTCATTGCTGAAAAAAATTACTCGTATATTCTCTCCGAACCCAACTAGCAGCGATGAAGTCGCTGACATGCTGCGGAGCGCTGAGAACGAGTCTATTATTGATGCTGGTGCACTTCAAATTATGGAGGGTGCTCTAAAGGTATCCGATCTTCAGGCCCGGGAAATAATGATCCCTCGCTCACAAATGAAGTTTATCGAAGCTGATCTATCTCTGGAAGAAATACTCAATATTGTCATTCAGTCACAGCACTCAAGGTTCCCTGTGGTTGGCGAGTCCTCTGATGATATTCAAGGTATTCTCCTTGCCAAGGAGCTTCTCCCTCTGGTTCTATCCGGCAAAGAATCCTTCAATCTGAAAAGTATGTTGCGTCCAGCAACTATTATTCCCGAAAGTAAACGTATCAATATTCTGCTTCAGGAGTTCCGAGAACAACGCTACCATATGGCAATTGTTATTGACGAGTATGCTGGGGTTTCCGGTCTACTTACGATTGAAGATGTCTTGGAAGAAATTGTTGGTGAAATTGAAGATGAAACCGATGAACATGAACCTGAGCAAATTCGAAAAATAGATGTGAATCGTTATACAGTGGATGCCATTACAGACATTGCTGACTTCAATGAGTATTTTGATGTTGGTTTATCTGATGATGAGTTCGATACCATCGCCGGTCTTGTCATTCACGNGCTAGGGCGTCTCCCCGAGNTGTCTGAAACAGTAGAAATTGGTAATTTTCACTTTACCGTGACCGCAGGAGATAGTCGAAAAATAACTCTACTGGAAGTATCCAAAAAGACTCCATGAGGCTTAACAATAAAATCCATCATCGCTGGGTTCTTCTTGTTGGAGGCGGTATTTTNCCTTTGGGCTTAGCCCCCTTTGATGTTTGGCCCGCGGTAATAATCAGCATGGCCATTTTATTTCAATCGCTAAAGCAGACTTCAGCCAAACATGCTTTTTTTAATAGCCTAGTCTATGGCTTTGGTCTTTTCATTGCAGGTGCCAGCTGGCTTTATGTGAGTATTCACGAGTATGGGTTTATTCCGGCACCTTTAGCAATTTTAGCAACAGCTTTATTTTGTCTATTTTTAGCCCTTATATTTGCCGCTCCCTTCATGATTACTGCGTTGATACCACAGAATCCCCTCTCCTGGATGCTAGGCTTACCCGCAATATGGGTCATCAGCGAATGGATGAGAACTTGGATACTAACTGGATTTCCATGGCTTTATGCAGGTTACAGCCATACCTCCACTTGGTTAAATGGCTGGGCACCAATAGGTGGTGTGCTTTTGTTAAGCTTTATATCGGGCCTAGGCGCCATGCTCTTAGCCTCAATAGTTAATGGACGAATAAGATCTCGCTCAACTCAATCTCTTATGACTACTATTGCCATTTTGGTGGTATCAGGATATTTTTTCCAGAACGTCGAGTGGACTGAAAACACCGGCGAACCCCTAACGGTTACTTTGATACAGCCCAATATTCCTCAAAATGAAAAATGGTCCCCTGGAAAGCAAAAACTAATACTCAAGCAGTTGGCTAGTCAGACTAACGCTCATTGGGGTAGTGATATTATTGTTTGGCCTGAGGCTGCTGTGCCCACTTTGCCTCAGCGCATTCCCAACTTCATGAGCCAGATGACAGATCGAGCCAATGATAGCGGTTCCACATTGTTAACTGGTATCATCACCTACGACATCAACCAAGAAAAGTACCATAACTCGGTTCTGGCCATTGGCGAAAATAGAGGGCAGTACAACAAAACCCGCCTAGTCCCTTTTGGAGAGTACGTTCCGCTTGAATCAGCCCTAAGAGGTTTAATTAAATTTTTTGATTTACCTATGTCCTCTCTTGCTATTGGAGCCTCTGACCAACCTCTTTTTTCTATTAAAGACCAGTTAATAGCAACAGCAATATGTTATGAGGTGGTCTATCCAAGCCTTGTGGCGCGTAACAGTAATGAAGCTACATTAATATTAACCGTTAGCAATGATATTTGGTTTGGTAATTCAATTGGTCCACTGCAACATATGCAAATGGTGCAGATGCGCGCGTTGGAGAACGAAAAACCAATCATACGTGGGACTAACAATGGGATTTCAGGTTTAGTAGATCATAAAGGAAAGATTCGCCGACGTCTTGATCAACACAGTAGCTCAGAACTCAATGGTGTTGTTCAAGCTCGCGAAGGAAGTACTCCTTTTTCTACAACTGGATCATGGCCCATCGTTCTGCTCTCCACGCTACTTTGCGTGTGGTTAATCATTAAAGGAATTAAAACTAACGTCTTAGAGGATCCTAGACATGACAATAAGTAAGATTTTATTAGCTCTCACTGCTAGCCTAACAATTTCATTTTCTGTAACCGCTCTGGAAGTGGGCGATCAAGCGCCAGACTTTGAACTCCAAGCCACTGATGGTAAAACTTATACCTTGAGTCAATTTCAAGACAAGGAAGCTGTTGTTATCGCATGGTATCCAAAAGCTTTTACTAGCGGGTGTACTATAGAATGTAAGTCACTTGCTCAAAATGGACATTTATTGAAAGGGTTAGAGGTGGCTTATTTTATGGCGAGCGTTGATCCTCTGGAAACAAATAAAGAGTTTGCTGAAGAAAATGGTGCTGATTTTCCTCTACTGAGTGATCCATCAAAGAGCGTCGCTGAAGCCTACGATGTGCTTGCTTTTTATGGTGTTCCGAAGAGGCACACTATTTATATTGGTAAAGATGGCAAAGTGCTATTTGTTGACCGCGAAATTCAGGCAGCCACATCTGCAGAAGATATAGCGGCTAAACTCCTTGAGCTGGGAATCCCCGCTCGCCGAGCCAGTTAATCGCCTACATCGAAATACGGTTTTTCTATTGGAGTGGGTAGGCTAATCGCCTAATCCACTCTGATGGGTGTTAGAGCGACGCACATTCCCCTATAATTCACGCTGTTAACCAAACCCTACAAGCAGTGAATATTAATGGCCTTCGATGAAATCTATGATCCCGCAAGAATAGAGCGGGAAGCGCAAACATTCTGGAACGACAACAATACATTTGAGGTCACCGAAGACCCGAGTAAAGAAAAGTTTTATTGTCTCGCCATGTTCCCCTATCCCAGTGGCAAACTACACATGGGTCACGTCCGAAACTATACGATTACCGATGTTATAGCTCGGTATCAAAGGATGCAAGGCAAGAACGTTCTTCACCCTATGGGATGGGATGCCTTTGGTCTGCCAGCAGAAAATGCAGCCATTCAGAACAATACCGCGCCCGCAAAATGGACTCATGAAAATATCGCCTACATGAAGGCCCAACTTAGAAGCTTAGGTTTTGGTATTGACTGGTCTCGAGAACTGGCCACCTGTGAACCTGATTACTACAAATGGGAACAGTGGTTTTTCACTAAGCTTTATGAAAAAGGTCTGGTTTATAAAAAGACAAGCGCAGTAAATTGGTGCCCACATGATGCCACTGTGCTGGCAAATGAACAGGTTATAGACGGTTGCTGTTGGCGTTGTGATACACCAGTTGAGCGGAAAGAAATCCCTCAGTGGTTTATCAGAATTACTGAATATGCTGAGCAATTACTCGAAGATCTGGAGGATTTGGATCATTGGCCTGAGCAGGTCAAGACCATGCAGCGTAACTGGATAGGCAAAAGCCGCGGGGTAAATGTGGTGTTTGATTTGTCTCAACCTACTGACACCTTTCAGCATTTTGAGGTTTATACTACTCGTCCTGACACATTGATGGGCGTCACCTATTTAACCCTTGCTACCCAACATCCAATTGCTCTCAAAGTCGCTGAGACGAACCCAGTCTTGGCAAGCTTTATTGAGAGATGTCAGGTCCAACAGGTCTCTGAAGCCGAAATGGCTACTATGGAAAAAGTGGGCATGGATACAGGTATCACGGCTGTTCATCCTCTAACTGGTGAGACAGTTCCAGTCTGGGTGGGTAATTACGTGCTGATGGATTATGGCTCTGGTGCAGTAATGGCTGTGCCGGGGCATGATCAACGAGATTTTGAATTCGCCAAAAAATATGGGCTGCCTATTGCTCAGGTCGTTCTTCCCAATGATAGTCAAGAATGTTCAGTCGATACTCAAGCATTTACCGAAAAGGGAATCCTAACGAATTCAGGTAAATATGATGGTTTAGACTTTAGCTCTGCCTTCGATGCTATCTCCACCGATCTTGAGAGTTCAAACCACGGTTCAGTCGCCACCAATTATCGCTTGCGTGACTGGGGTGTCAGTCGTCAACGCTACTGGGGGACGCCAATCCCTATGTACAACCTCGCTGACGGTGGAGAGATTGCCGTTCCTCTGAATAAGTTACCAGTGATCTTGCCTACTGATGTAGANATGGACGGCATACAGTCGCCAATAAAGGCAGATGAAAATTGGCGCATGGCTGAACTCAATGGACAGNTAGTTGAGCATGAGACGGATACCTTCGATACTTTTATGGAATCCTCTTGGTACCACGCCAGATTTACTTGCTCTGATCTTGATAGCGCAATGCTTGATCCTGCGCGCGCCGATTATTGGCTCCCCGTAGATCAGTATGTAGGTGGGATCGAACACGCTATTTTACATCTTCTTTATGCTCGCTTTTACCACAAACTACTACGTGATGAAGGACTAGTTAACAGTAGTGAGCCATTTAAGAGCTTACTCTGCCAAGGAATGGTGTTAGCCGAATCTTTTTATACTGAAGATGCAGGTCGCAAAACATGGATCTCACCCGATGACGTTACTGTTGAACAGGATGATAAGGGTCGCACTATAAGTGCTGTTGAAACTAAAACTGGCAGGAGCGTCATCAGTGATGGTATCACTAAGATGTCCAAATCAAAGAATAATGGTGTTGATCCGCAAACTACTATCGATAAACATGGTGCGGATACGGTTCGATTATTTACCATGTTTGCTGCACCTCCTGAACAAACTCTGGAGTGGAGTGATGAAGGTGTTTCAGGCGCCCACCGTTTCTTACGAAAACTATGGAAGATGGTGCACGACCATGTGGAGATTGGCTCAGTTGAAGATCTTAACGTTGACAAACTCAGTGACGGACAGAGAGATCTACGCCGCAAAACCCATGAGACAATCCGAAAGGTGAGCGATGATTATGGCCGTCGTAATACCTTCAATACGGCTATCGCGGCGGTGATGGAGTTGTTGAATGAGGTTGGGAAGCACAATGAAAAAGACCAACAGACTCTCGCTGTGCGTCACGAGGCCTTCATTAGTGCAGTTTTGTTACTTTCCCCTATCGCTCCCCATATTTGCCATAGCTTATGGNATGCCTTAGGACANACAGATTCAGTGATAGACGCNAGCTGGCCTATGCTGGATGAAGAAGCCTTAGTGCGCAGTACTATTACATTGGTTCTTCAGGTTAACGGAAAAGTCCGAGGCAAAATCGAGGTTGCTGCAGATATTTCAAGAGAGGACATAGAAAAAATTGCACTAACTGATGAAAACGTGCAACGATTTGTGGAAGGGAATACGATCCGTAAAATTATTGTTGTCCCTGGCAGACTGGTTAATATAGTTGCTAATTGAGAGGCTATTGATGAAATATAGAGCGTTAGTACTGAGTATGCTATTTGTGCTCCCGTCCTCCTGTGGATGGCAACTTCGTGACACACAATTAGTCCCTTCAGCTATAGGGACACTTTATCTCTCCTCAAGTGACCGCAATAGTGCACTTATTACAGAGCTAGAAAGAGCTCTAAATATTAATGGTATTAAGGTTATCGGTGATAAGGCGCGGGCAGATTATTCTGTAATTATTGTCGACTATCGTCAAAACTCTCGTACCGCCAGCATTAACCCAAGCGGCAGAGTTGCAGAATATCAGCTAAATGAAGATGTTGATTTCATTATTGCTGATGTCAGGGCAATGAGATGATCCCACTGTCAACAGCATCAGTAGAAAGACTGTATGAATTTAACGAAGACGATATACTTTCCTCATCTAATGAATCAAGATCAGTCCGAAATCGCATGTACGAAGAAGTTGTTCGTCAAATCTTAAACCGGCTACGCGTATTCTCTGATAATGCAAAGCCCTAGCGCCAAATATTAGGCAACCTATGAAGATAAGACCTGAACAGCTTAAAAGCCATCTCTTAAAAGAACTTTTACCTGTTTATGTAGTTAGTGGTGACGAACCCCTTCTGGCCCAAGAGTCTGCTGATGCTGTTCGACATGAAGCAAGAAAACAAGGCTTTAGTGGCAGAGAAGTATTTCATGGAGATGGGAATTTTGACTGGGGTAACCTCCACAATGAAGCAAATGCCCTGTCATTGTTCGCCGAAAAGAAAATTATTGAAGTTAAGATTGCCAATGGCAAGCCTGGCGATAAAGGTAGCAAGGCTCTTTGTGAGCTCTGCGCCAACCCTAATCCAGATAATTTGTTACTGATTATCCTCCCAAAGCTAGAACGTGGTGCACAAAACAGTAAATGGATGAAAACCCTTGAATCCCTCGGTGCGCATATTCAAGTTTGGCCTATCACAGGCGATCAACTCCCACGCTGGATTAAACAAAGGCTGCTACAGTCAGATATAAATGCTAACCAAGAAGCAGCAGAAATATTAGCTGAACGAGTTGAGGGCAATTTGCTAGCAGCTGTTCAAGAGATTGAGAAACTAAAGTTGCTTGCTACTGACGGCAACGTTGATGCCATTAAGATGTCATCGGTAGTGGCTGATAGCGCTCGGTATAATATTTTTGAATTTGTCGATAAAATTCTCATTGGAGATGCTCAGTCTGCTGCGCGTTCTCTAAGAGGCCTTCACAGTGAAGGGACTGATGCAATTCCTTTGCTTTGGGCTATAACGCGAGAACTCCGTATCTTAGTCAAGGCTAGCGAGCAGGTCTCGCATGGTGAGCAGCGGGACTGGGCTCTCAAAAATGCCGGTGTTTGGGAAAAACGCATGCCTTTGTTTCGTAAAGCACTGCAACGCAGCAGCGCCGCCCATTTAAGAATGCTTTTATATCAAGCAGGAGCTATTGATCGAGGAATAAAAGGTATGCGCAAAGCTGATGTATGGGATGAGATAACAACTCTAGTACTATCTTTTACCGGCAGCCAAACGCTAAAACCAAGTAATATAAAACTGCTAATCGATCACTAGGCGTTGCAATCACCCTAACCAGTAGTAAACGACGCTACTGATCACCAATATACCAATTATATTTAGAGCGAAACCCTCTCTAACCATCTGTTTCACTGTTATTCTTCCGGTTCCAAAAACTATAGCGTTCGGTCCAGTCGCCACAGGCAACATAAATGCACAACTTGCTGATAGAGCTGCAGGTAACATTAGCAATGCAGGTTCAAATCCAGCTCCAAGAGCAGCGGCTGCGAGAATCGGCATTAACAAAGCTGTTGTTGCCGTATTACTGGTAATTTCAGTTAAAAATGTTACCCCAATGGCAATAATGGCAATGACTACAATCAATGACAAGCGTGTTACTCCTGATAGGGATTCTCCAATAGCTTCACTAATCCCAGTCACAGCAAAAGCTTTTGCGATTGCAATACCACCTGCAAATAACAAGAGTACGCCCCAATGAATACCTGAAGCAGTATCCCAATCCAATAATCTTCCACCCTTACCGTCAGAAATAATGAACATAAGAATCACAGAAGTTAAAGCAACTGCAGCATAGTTCGCTGATGGTACCCCCAACCAAGAAGTCCAACCACCAAAGGGCTCTCGCAATGTAATCCAAGCTAGAGCTGTTAGACCAAAAATAAAGATGACCCTGAACTCTTCTTTACGCCATTGCCCAACTTCTGGAATTTGAACTCCTTCGGTACGACTGAGATTTCTGGTTAACCAAAGTCCTGCAATCGGAATCATAATGAGCACTACTGGCAATGCCCATATCATCCATTGGCTAAAACTCGGCATAGTGCCCGTAGCTTCGGCATAGACTTTTAGAAATATTACATTTGGCGGCGAGCCAATCGGCGTCCCCAAACCTCCAATACTCGCTGAGTAGGCTATTCCCAAAAAAAGAGGTACAGCTAATTTAACACTGTCATCTGAATTCTTAATACTATCCAATACTGCGTAAGCCACAGGCACAAGCATCAATGTTGTAGCCGTATTTGAGACCCACATACTTAATGCAGCAGAGGCTACCATAAATCCAAAAACCAAATTTCTAAAACTATCGCCGCCAAAAAGGTTCACCATAGCCAAAGCTAATCTGCGATGAGCTCCGCTTTTCTCCATCGCCTTGGATAACATTGCTCCCCCCATAAGCAGAATAATGAGAGGATCACCATAGGCCTGCGCGACCTGCTTGCCATCCAAAATACCTACCAATGGCATCACCCCCAGCGGAATCATCGAAGTCGCGGGAATGGGAATTGGCTCAAATATCCACCAAAGAGCACAAAGAAGAGTAATACCTGCCGTCAAGGCTCCCTCTAATGCCCAGCCATAACTTAGCATGACGCCAGTCATAATGGCCCCAGCACAAGGCCCTATCCACAGCATATGTTGCTTAGAGTCTTGAATCACCTATCATCCTCCAAGATAAAATCCCCACGCTCATAAGCTATAACAACATCTTTAGCTTTAGATTGATCAGCATCATTAACCATAATTGAAAGATGGTCCAATGCCGACAGTTCNCCAACACCACCTTGAAGGGCAGCACCATGTAAAAATACCTCTAAGCCTTCCATCTCTATTAGATTAGCAAGCAGTTGGGCTTCAAAATAATTACTGCCGCGATACACAGAAATCATAGCTTGTTCCTTTGGTTGTGGAAAAATACACCCACAACGATTATACCCAATGTATTGGCAGCTAGGTCAATGGGATCGCCGAATCGATAACCAGTTAAAGATTGAGCAAGCTCGATTCCCAGGCCAAAAAGAACTAATACAAACCCGATTACCCAGACTGAATGGTTCTGCCCATAGGCCTGGATTCCTAAAAAACATAACACACTATAGGTGATAAAGTGATGGAGTTTGTCCTGCCAGTGGAAAAGCTCAAGCTTAGGCGCAGAAATTGGAAGTAGTGACAGTAATAAAACGATTAACACGGCGCACCAAAAGATTAATTTATATGCTTTATCAGACACCATTGATCGTCTCTAGTAATCGTTTATTTAAATTATCATAGCGCTCTACAGTTCCCACATCGCACCAATCGCCGGTATAAATTTCACCACTAACTTGACCGGATGAAATGGCCGGTTGAAGTACCTCTCTTAATGGAAATACCTTAGAGGTGATCCTGAGGGAATTAAACAGTTGATTGGATACGATACTAATTCCACTGTACGTGTAACGATCTTGCCCGTATCCCACAATATGATTTTCTAACGAAAAATCACCACCACTGTTGTGCTCAGGATTCTTGACCAGCACCAAGTGCGCACTATTTTTTTGGTCCATCTTGTTTTCAATAAAAATTTCAATAGGAAAGTCAGTCCAAATATCAGCGCTCATCAGGATAAATGGATCATCTCCTAATAAATGTAGAGCCTTAAAAATGCCACCGCCGGTTTCTAAAGGGTCGACTTCTGATGACCAGGTTATGGTGATTCCAAAGTCTACACCAGTACCAAAGTAATCCTGTATTTGTTTACCTAACCAGGAAGTATTGACTACAACCTCGCTGACCCCAGCTCTAACTAATCTTTCAATATGCCATTGCAACAAAGGTTTTCCACATACCAAAAGCATTGGCTTTGGGACTGTCTTTGTCAATGGTTGTAATCGAGACCCCAACCCTGCGGCTAAAATCATTGCTTTCATATTAGTCAATCCCGTTTAGAAGTCTGTTTGTACCACTTTTGCTCTGGCAATGCAGGGACTATGCTAGAGTCAAACCACTGGGAAAATTCCTGTATTTCAGGATATCGGTCACACACATCTAAAACGTAAGCAATTACCAACGGTAGATTCTGTAAGTATTTATGTTTCCTGTCTCGCAGAGCCAATCGAGCGAAGATACCTAAGACTTTGATATGCCTCTGCAATCCCATTAGGTCAAACCAACGCATAAAGACCTGATCATCAACTGATGTGATAAGGGCATCTGCCTCTAAACGCCTTTTATAGTCTAGAGCCCTTGACATAATCATTCCCCCTGGTAACCAGTGGTAGCAGTCTTTTAGCAGAGACACCAAATCATAGGTAATGGGCCCGAAGACCGCGTCTTGAAAGTCGATGACTCCCAGTTGACCATCATTCAGGATCATCAAATTTCGTGAATGATAGTCTCTATGAACCACGACTTGCGGCTGACATAGCGCATTTTCTACTAGCGTTTCAGCAAGGTTTTTCAGTATGACCTTAGCCTGAGCACCCATGGCTACGCCCAATAATTTGGTGACAAACCAGCTGCTAAATAAGTCTAATTCTTCCTTCAGCCGTCCTCTATCGTAAACTGAGAAGATCTCCGGATTGGAGGTCATTTTTTGTATAGCAAACAAGGTTGATTCAGCTTTATCATAACTGTCCTCCAATGCTCCACTCTCTAAGAGGGGTTGCAAAAGTTGCATCCCAAAGTCCTCCAATAATAGAAACCCTTGCGTGAAATCCACCGCATGTATTTGGGGTCTTTTTATTCCGGCAGATAAGAGCGCCAAAGAAACGGATACATACGCAGGGTTATTTTCTCGAAGAGGTGGCGAATCAACAGCAATTAAACTTGGAATAGTATTCAGCCGATAGTAACGACGAAAACCAGCATCACCATCTAAGGGATCTAGGGTTAGAGTGTCTGCCAGTTTATTGGACTCAGGTAGGTATCTCAATATCCAATCTATAAAATGTTTTTTTTGTTTATCTGTCACTGATTTCTGACCTTTTTAGAGTGCTCCGTATCTTGATACCACTGCAGTATTAATTGTTCTATTGTAAAAAACCTTAATTTTAGCTCATTTCCATCAAATCATCCCGCTACACTCCAAATATATCAGGTAAAATGTAGTTTAGTTTATAACTCTATTGGACTCTGGTCCCATCACCAGAAGATCGATATATGTCTATTAAAAAAAGAGGCTATTTTTTATTTTCCTTGACTATGGTTGCAGGCCTCTATAGCTCTGTATTTGCTATGGATAACGAGTCTACATCTGAACAAAAAGAACCACCCTCCAACACTCTTCTTCTTAAGACCCTAGACTGGGTTCATATTGACGACATGACCGATTCACAAAAAGAGAAATTAAGTAGCTCTTCTTGTGGTGCATATATTGATCCGCAACGCCAAGACAAAGATGCAACAATCAAAATGGAAGCTGCCCCCTTGTTAGTCTACTCTGAAGATTCAGAGGCTCCTTCAGAGTCGACGGTTACCTTACGAGGAGATGTTCAGATTTCGCAGGGTAATAGAGAGGTCCGGGCAGATAAAGCTCAGGTAAACAATGACACACGACAGGTATCTTTTCAGGGTAATGTCCAATTCCGTGAACCAGGGCTATTGCTCGTCGGAGACCAAGCAAATATCGATATCGATAATAGAAACGTAACCATGAATAATGTGACTTATGTGATTCATGAGGCCTCGCTGCGAGGCACCGCCAAGAAGCTAGACCGAACTGATCAGGGTACAATTATTATTAACGAGTCATCTTACTCAACATGTGAGCCAAGTGATTCCAGTTGGCAGTTGGTGACTAAACAAATAGAAATTGATCAAGACTCCGGCTGGGCAACTGTGAAAAACGCTCGCTTAGAAGTAAAGGATATCCCCGTTTTTTACTTTCCTTACTTGAAGGTGCCCATAGATGATCGACGCTCTTCGGGACTTTTGATTCCAAATGTCGATATCAACCAAAAAAATGGGCTCGATTATACCCAGCCAATCTATTGGAACATCGCTGCAAATTACGACGCTATTATTGCACCTCGCTATATCCAACACAGAGGCGTGGGCCTAGAAGCTGACTTTAGGTACCTCAACAGCTGGTCAAAAACTGATTTTTCAACAGGTTTCCTACCAAATGATAAAGGTGGCAATGATTCAGAGAAAATTGATCCAATCACCGGTCAGTATCGCAACCAAGATGAAGATCGGTACATGTTTAAATTAAATCATGTCGGTGGAGTCAATCAACCCTGGTCTACTTTTATTGACTATAATAAAGTCAGTGATTTGGATTATGTTAGAGACTTTGGGAATCTAACAATTGATGAAACCAGTCGTACTCATCTTCAACAAACTGCCCATGCGAGCTATAAAACCTCTCACTGGAATTATCGTATTGGAAGTCAAGACTTCCAAGCAGTAACACAAGGGCTCAAGGACCAATACTCAGTTCTACCTTATGTCTCAATTGAAGGTTATTATCGGTTTGACAATAATTTAGTGGTCGATCTTAATAATCAGTACGCCATTTTTAAGCATAACGATCCAAACAAAGTTGAGGGTAGCCGCTCTCGCATCGACTACGGTATAAGCTGGGATAAAAGATGGAGCTGGGGTTACTTAAGGCCCAAGGTACAACTTAAACACTTAGCTTATGGGCTTAATGATAATCATGAGTCCTCCATCAGCCTTAATGATACAACTCCAGAAATTACTGTGCCCGTATACAGTTTCGATACTAGTATCTTCTTAGAGAGAAACTCTAATTGGTGGCAAGGTCATACCCAAACCTTTGAACCAAGGTTGTTTTATGTAAAATCAACCTACAAAGATCAATCAACATTGCCAGACTTTGATACCAGAGAATTCACGCCCTCATACGACTTGTTGTTCGAAGACTCTCGTTTTGTTGGTGGCGACCGCATCTCTGATGACGAGCGCTTAACAGTTGGGTTTACAACGCGCTTCCTTGACCAAGAGTCTGGCCAAGAGAGATTTAGAGCCAGTATCGCTCANTCTATTTACTACGCCGATCGGCTAGTGTCGTTAGCCATTGCCCCAACAACTGAAGAACTGGCCAATATGGGCCGCGACAAATCTCTTCTTGCTATGGAACTAGCAGCTAGCATTAATAGTAATTGGCGCTTCAACAGCGATATAGTCTACAACGATGTTGATCACCACATGGAGAAAGGCAGCTTAAGTCTCCGTTATAACGACCGAAAAAAACGGCTTTTTAATCTCACTTATAGATATACTAGTAGAATAGCTCGAGCATACGATGGGCAATTGATCAACCAAGATATAAAACAAGCAAACGTATCAGCTTTTGTTCCGTTATCTAACAATTTTAATCTGGTTGGCCGTTGGAATCATGATTTNACCAATCAAAGGGAACTTGAGGTCTTTGCTGGGTTCGAATACAACAACTGTTGTTGGCGAGCATCTCTTGTCGCTCGGAGATGGCTGGATAGGAATGATGAGCTATTGTTTCCTGAAAAGGAATTAAAAGCTAAAAATGGTGTGGTTTTTAAAATAGAATTTAAGGGTTTAGCAGGCACTGGTCGCCGGCTAGACGCAATGTTAAAAAATGGTATTTATGGTTATGAACATAATGAACAATTTTAAAAAGGTAATAGTGCCTGTAATTGTGATCACTATTGGATCGCTGCTGCCTCTTTCGGGGTCAGCTCAAGTCAGAGTTTTGGATAAAATAGTCGCTATCGTTGATGATGATGTTGTGCTGAGAAGTGAACTAGAGCAAAGAATAGATTCGGTTCGTATTCAAATATCACAATCTGGCACTCAAGCCCCACCTGAAGATGTATTACAGCAGCAGGTTTTGGATAGACTGATCTCTGAACGCTTACAATTAACAATTGGCTATGACGCCGGTGTTAGAATCGCTGACGAGGAACTTAATCAAGCCATCGCCAGAATTGCATCAAGCAATAAGATATCTGTAGACCAATATATAGCTCAAATGATGGCGCAAGGATCAGATATTCAAGCTATCCGTGAAGAGATCCGCAATGAACTTATCATTATGCGCGTTCAACAAGGCAGTGTTATGCGGCGGATCAGAATTAGCGCTCAGGAGCTTGACAATTTTTTGACTTCTGAGGAAGGTCGCTTTGTAACGTCCCCAGATGTCAACATTGGACAAATTCTTCTCTCTGTACCCACCGGTTCAAATACGATGGCTGTTGAAGCCATCGTAGACCGCGCTGAAAGCCTTTATCAACAAACTAAGGACGGGAGTGACTTCAGGGCTCTTGCGATCGCCAATTCAGCAGATCAGTCTGCTCTCCAAGGAGGTGATCTAGGATGGCGTAAAATGGCTCAATTACCCGGTGTTTTTATCGAGGCTGTAGAAACATTAAGTATTGGTGAGGTATCTAATCCTATCCGCAGCGATGCTGGTTATCATTTGATTAAACTTTANGAGCGTCGCGGTGGTGAAGAGCAGCTGATCGAACAGCACTTCGCAAGACATATATTATTGAAACCAAACCAAATTCGAGACCAACTAACTACCATTGATCAACTCAAGTCGCTCCGAGAGCGAGTAATTTCCGGGGAGGACTTTGGTGTTCTAGCGAAGGAATTCTCAGAAGACCCAGGATCAGGCTTGAATGGAGGTGAGCTTGGTTGGTCAACTCCCGGAATGTTTGTACCAGAGTTTGAACAGACGATGGATACTATTGTAATCAATGATATTAGTGCACCCTTCAAATCACAATTTGGCTGGCATATTCTTCAAGTTACTGAGCGCCGTCAACANGATTTCAGTGAAGAGATACTCAGAAATAGAGCAGAAAACATGTTGCGCCAAAGAAAGTATGAAGAAGAACTTCAAGTATGGCTTCAAGAGATTCGCGATGAAGCATTTATCGAAATAAAAGAGTCTGGTAAATCATGACCCTGAACTTGGCTCTGACACCTGGGGAACCCGCAGGTGTCGGTCCAGATATCCTTATCCAACTGGCCCAGACGGTGCGTAATCAGCAATTAATTGTCTTTGCCGATCCAGATATGCTGATGAGCCGAGCTAAACAACTGAATCTGCCGCTGAGCCTGGTGGGTATTTCTGATCAATTTATTGCCTCTGCCCCTTCCGAGTTAGCTATAGCGCCCGTTAAGTTGAGTCAGGCAGCTGAACCAGGAGTATTAAATCAAGCTAATGCAGGCTATGTCATCGACTGCTTGGATGCTGCAATCGAGGCCTGCCAGAGTGGGCTCTGCCAGGGAATGGTCACCGGCCCGGTGCAAAAATCGGTTATCAACGACGCGGGAATCAGGTTCAGCGGCCATACTGAATATTTAGCCCTAAAGACAAAGACCAAAACCGTCGTCATGATGCTTGCCACAGAAGAGCTTCGGGTTGCACTTGCAACCACCCATCTCCCTCTCCGGGAAGTTGCTGGGGCTATCACCCAGGATCTATTATCATCAACCATTGATATCTTGTATGAAAATTTGCGAAATAAATTTGGTGTAGATCAACCCAAAATTCTGGTCAGCGGCCTAAATCCTCATGCCGGAGAAGAGGGTCACTTAGGTTCAGAGGAAATTGACATTATCCAGCCTGTCATCGATCGTTTCCAAGCGGCAGGTATGGATTTGATTGGCCCTTTGCCCGCTGACACTCTGTTTACGCAAAAATATCTCAAGAGTGCTGACGCCGTGTTAGCTATGTATCACGACCAAGGCCTACCGGTGTTGAAGTATCAAGGTTTTGGTAAAGCCGCTAATATTACCCTTGGACTGCCAATTGTTAGGACCTCGGTTGATCACGG